>Ga0209340_1001223_pt1 | contig 19915 bp, 18 predicted proteins | sample EPASupsiteSAE323_FD_187266 | JGI IMG/M metagenome (GOLD analysis project Ga0209340, IMG submission 187266) | Bioremediated contaminated groundwater from EPA Superfund site, New Mexico - Sample SAE3-23 (SPAdes) (version 2) | ecosystem: Environmental > Aquatic > Deep subsurface > Groundwater >... | reverse complement strand
AAGAAAATTCTACTTAAATATCTGCCATACTGCAAAAACAAAAATGCTCGCAGCTTAAATGAATTTATTGCAGGGCTTCCTTCTCAGCTTGCTTCGCAGTTTGGTGCGGATTTAAAAGGGCTTAAATTAGCCTACCAGTCGAAAACAAAGGAAGCTGCAAAACAGAAGGAATCACAGGATAAACAAGCTATAACTCAATCAGTACAGGAATTTGAGCAGCAGAATATGGATAAGCTTGAAAAGCCAGGTAAGAAGCTTGCTTTTGACTTTTATAAGTCATTTGGACAATTTAGTCCAGAACAAGCCATGGCTGTATTAGAGCTCACCGACAAGGTTATATCAGCTCATGAGGCTCATAAAACATTAAATCAAGAATTGAATGATGAGAATAATCTTGCAAAATCAAAACTAACTTCGAGTGCAACCTCGTCTTCAACTCCATCTAAAGAAGGTCAGCATGTTTTTACCCGAGCTGAAATTAAAGAGATGCTGAGAACGCCTGCAGGAAGAGAAAAGTTTCTTAATGTTGAGAAGCTTATCTTTGACCAAATGGCAAAGGGATTAATTAAATAGGCAAATTTACTAAAAGAAAGGAAAAATATATTATGTCAGATAATGCTGTTACACAAGGAAAAGCAATGGCAAACTTTATTCCGGAAGTATGGTCAACAAAGATGTCTGCTGTTCTAGATAAATCCGGGGTTATGATGCAGTGCGTCAACAGGGATTATGAGGGAGAAATTTCAAAATCTGGTGATACTGTTCAAATAAGAACTTTCGGAGATGTCACAATCCACACTTACAGCGGAACAATCTCTTCATATGATACACTTACTGATCCTATTCAAACTATGATTGTCGATCAGCAAAAGGCTTTTTACTTCAAAATTGACGATATTGACAAAGCCCAGGCTAATATAGATATAACTAATGGTTATATTGAAAGGGCAAGAGCAGCTATCGACCTTGTTAAGGATTCTTTCCTACTTGGAAAACATGTTGATGTTCCTGCCTCTAATATTGTTGGTTATGAAACTGAACCAGTTATCCTCAACAAAGATACAGTATACAGCAAATTTGTTGATCTTTCCAAAAGGCTAAAGAAAGCCAATGCACTTTCTAACGGTCAAAAACCTTGGGTTGTAATTAATCCAGATATAGAAGCTGTTTTAATTCAGGCCCCTGAATTTATTCACGCAACTCAGCTTGGTGATAAAACACTTAGAGAAGGTTCTATAGGTCGCATTGCCGGTCTTGATGTTCTTGTATGTACAAACCTTGAAGCTACAACCGTTAATACTTCAGACTTTGATGGAGATCTCTATCATGTGCTTGCTGGTACAAATGATGCAATTACATTTGCATCTCAGGTTGTGGAAGTTGAAAAACTCAGAGATCAAAACTCTTTCTCTAACCTTATAAGGGGATTGTATGTTTATGGTGCTAAAACCGTTGTGCCAAATGCACTAGCAAAATTCATCTGCACACTTACATCTTACACACCAAGTTAATGCAAACAGTTCTTTAATACATTCAATGGTCTACTTTATCCGGGGAAAATACTTAACTTTCCCCGGATTTTTAAAAATTCTGGAGATTTTATGAATTCTGATCTTAAATTTCTTAAAGATGCAAATATAGAGCAGCTTATCGAGCAAAAAATTGAAACTGAAATCCAAACTGAAATGGATGAAGCTAAAAAAGAAAAAGAAACGGTGATAATCAAAGATTTTAACGATGTGCCCAAGGGTAAACTCTTTGACAAAAATACTACTTATAAGGTTTTTAATCGTAAAACTAAAAAAGAAACATATATTAATGGTGTTCAGGCTGAAAGCTTTTTAGGACTTAATATTTCAGTTAGAGATGATCTTGAAAGAAAATATATAGATAACTTTACAGTAAATGAATATTATGTGAGATTCCATATATACAGGTGTGAATAGATATGAATTATTTCGAAATAATTAAAAAAGTAGCTGTCTGCCCCGGAATAAATCTTAAAGAGCCTCAGGTCTTTGATACCTCAGATTCACAGATAAAAAAAATTAAAAATGCAGTTAATCAGGCACTAAAGTCAGTCTGCTCTTGTTGGGACTGGAACTTCAGGGTTAAAAAGACAGTATTTGAATCAGTATCCGGATTATCTGAATATAACGGCGTGGGCGGTAATATCTTTAAAGTACTATGTGAAAGAGACATATCTACGCAGTATGAGTTGACTTATAGCAGTGATATAGATATTATGAGCCGATCTGGTATCCCATGCAGCTATAAAATAAGATTTGGGAAAATAGCCCTTTATCCAACACCATCTGAAAGTAAGACTGTAACTGTTTATTATTACACTGACAAGTATGCTTACACGGATGAACAAGTTGAAAAAGAAGAACTTGAGTATGAAACAGACGTTCCATTAATTCCGGAAAAATATCAGGATTTAATAGTTCATAAGGCTGTGCTGAACTATTTCGCAAAGCCTTCAAAAAAAGAATACCCTTATTATCTTGCACAGTATTGTGAAAGATTGAGTCAGGTTAAGCTCGATGATAGAGATTCACTAGGTAATACTCTTTCAATAGAAATTTCAGGCAGATCACAGCTTTTAAAAAGGTTTGGCAGGTAAGATGAATAACTTGATCTTAAAGGACTGGACGGGTGGTATTAGATATACATCTCTTAACCAGTCAGATAAAAATACTTCCTGGTCTGACGCACAGAATGTAGAGTTAAAATCAAACAATGAAGGATCCGGGGTTTGCAGGATGAAAGGTAACCTTAACATAATGAAGAGTTATCTTCCCGATAATACAAAAATTCTTGGTATGTTTGAATATGTAAAAGGCGACGATAGGTATATGGTCGTGAACACTTCAGAAGGTTGTTTTTATGAATTCGATCCTTTGACAGGACTTCTTTCTGATCGTTTAAAATTTGGTCTATCCTCAGCTGCTAAATGCTCTTATGTCAACTTTCAAAACGGTGTAATCGTAAGTAACGGAGTTGATGATCCGTTTCATTATGTTCATGGAGCAGATATACCTATAAATCAGTGTAATGCAGCAAGAAATAATTTACCTATCAGAGGTCAGGCTGTTGCAGAGTATCACGACAGACTTTTTATTGGTGTTGGTGGGACTTTGTATTTTTCTGCTTTAGGAACATACAACGATTGGACAACCTCTGAAGATGCAGGATATATTGCAAATTTTCACAATTCGAGAGCATCTATCCTTGCCATTAAAAAATACGGTGAATACCTTGCTATACACAAGGACGGATTTACTTTTTTACTTTCAGGAACTTGTCCGGATGACTTTTCTATTAGTCCTTTTACGGATAAAGGCAGCTCATCAAGTTTTGGAGTTGCCAATGCGGATGGAAAACAGTTCTTTTTTGACAATGGAGTTTATTATCTCGGCTATAATTCGCTTATGCAGTATAAACTGAGTGACGAATTGACACCATTCATTAAATCTGACCTTGCAAGCATTGACAAATCAAAAATCAGGAATATAATTACCCTCCACCACTCGAAAAAGAATCAGGTGTGGTTCTTTATGAACTATCTCAACCTTGCAGGCTTCACTGTATGTTGGATATATGATCTTATTAATAAATGCTGGTTTAAAAGGGTTCAACAGGAGGTACTTTGTGCCTGCATATTTAACGATGAAATCTATACGGGAACGGCGGATGGAAAGATTCTTCTTGAGAATTACGGTAACACCTTTGATGAAGAACCAATTGAATTTTTCTTTGATACACCGTATTTTAATTTCGGTATTTCTTCCAAGCAAAAGAGTGTAGAAGAGCTGAATATTCTTTTCGATATTGAATGTGTTAATAAATTTCTGCTCGAATACAAATATAACGATGACGATAGATTGCAAGACACAGAATTAGTTGATCAGCTCGATCCTGACACTCTCATATGGGATAGTGACTCTCAAGGGCTCTGGGATAGTTATTATTTTAGTGTTAGTACCTGTACTCCTGTCTCATTTTTTCCTCCCGGAACTTTCAGAAGCCTTCAGTTAAGTTTTAAAGGATCAAGTATTGATGAAAACTTCAGTATCTCAGGTATAGAATTTTTAAACATTGAAATGGAGGACTAATGTATAGCTATTTAACAGTCATACCAAATATAAATCCTTTTATTGACAACTGTGTCATTCCAAAGATAAAAACCCTGCTTAATAAATATCAGAATGTACTGACTGATGATTACGGCTCTGAGACTTTTGAAGAGTTTTTGAAGAGGGTATTCCCTCATCTCTATGCAGGATTTAAAGACGGAGAATTTGTCGGTTTTGTCTATTTAACAGATTGGAAGGGTGGAAATAACAGATATCATTCATGTACATTAACTTTATGTATAGAAAAAAAATTCTGGGGAAAAACAGCAAGAGAAATAAGTAGAATTTTTGTAGACAAAATCTTCAAACATTACGGTTTATACAAGCTGAAGGGAATGGTTTTTGAGAATAATAGAAATGTAGGAAATTTTCTTTTTTCTCTAGGCTTTAAAAAAGAGGCACTCTTGAAAGGGGAAACATTTAAAAATAGTAAACCAACGAATATGATTGTTTATAGCTTATTAAAAGATGATTTTATCGGATAAATTATACAGGAGAAATTATTATGGGTAAAAATGACAGCGTTGAAGTTCCAACTGTACCGGATTTTACACCTTCTACTATTAAATACGGCGATACGGTGATTGCACAAACTTACAAAGATGCTAACGGAAATGTCGTTACAGAATATCTACAGAGCGAAGAGGACAAGGCTCTTAAAGAATGGAGACAGTCTCAGATAAGTGAGCTTGAACCAAACATAAACGTGTTTTCTGATGAATTGCTTCAACAATGGGAAGATATAGCTACTGCCAAGGAAAACCAGTCTGTTGAACAGTTCAATGCTTTATGGGATCCTATTGCAAAGTCAACAAGAGAGGATTTATGGTCAAGAGGGCTCGCTGACTCAAGTATTGCTGCTGACGTACAAAAAAATCAGGATGAAGTTAAAGCTGATGCACTTGAAAGCATTGCAAATGATTATACTGCCGAATTACAAGACCTTGAAAACAATGAGCTTTCCAACAGGTATGCATACCTTTATTACCTGAATGATGGACTTGAAAATATGACACAGGATGCATTTACTGCTATGACAACAGGTTTATTAAGCAGTAATACTACAAATAGTAATAATATAGACACATGGAAAACATTACTTAATCAATATAACTATGAACAGTCAAATTCAAGTGGTTCTAGCTGGTTTTATCCTTTATTTTAATAGTTTTGGGGTTTTTTATGCAAAATACTGAAATTTACAAGTTTTTTCCTAACATCGGCATTCAAAATATAAATATAAGAAAGCTTAATAAAAATTTTGAATCATTGAGCACGGATTCTATTCATTTTAGTATATATGAAGATCATACAATTTCAACAGGAAGTAAAGGTTTCATCTATATTCCATGCAATATATGGATTAATGGATGGGTTGTTGGTGCTTTCAATACAGCTTCATTAGTAATTGACTTAAGAAAATGCTCTAGTCAGGACTATCCTAATACCACTTCATTTGTTGGAAGTAACAAAATAATACTGTCAAATGTGTCTTTTTCTGAAAATAGCAGTCTCTCTGACTGGGATAATTATCTCGAAGAAGGGAACTGGCTTGAAGTATTTGTTGAGAGTGCTCTTGGTACAAGTAAAGCAGACATAATTCTTAAAATTAACAGATAAATCCTAATAAAAAGGAGATTATATGAAATTTATACTTAAATTGTTATTCAATAAATATATAGAAGGTTATTCTAAAATTGCAGTTCAATATGTTGAAGATTCCTGCCTGGAACTCAAAGGTTCTGAAAAAAAAGAAAAAGCTATTGAATTTATTGTAAAAAGATTAAGAATACCTTTATTTTTTAAAAAATTACCTATTATTAATGCTTTTTTATGCAGACATTTAAACCAAATTCAGGTTTTAATAGCCAATATTTTAAGTGATGAAATTGACTACTTTATTGATACTCGTGTCAAAGAACTTAAAAATAAATCTGCTTAAAAAAAGAATGAATAAAGTTTAAATAATAAGTACAAATATTACTCATGTAGTAGATAAATTTATCATTTCTGATTTTCTAAAGTTGTGTTTAGCATAATTAACATTATTAATTTTAAAATCCGAAAATTATTTAGTAATTTGATGCAATTTATGCCCTTTTTTGGCGTTTAATTTTAAGTCCAGATATAAAACTATATCGGATTTTTTATTTTCTGTATAAAACAGAAGATTTATTATTGGTCTGTTTCTAATTGAAATAGTTATAAATATATTAAGTAACGTTATTATGCTAAAATATGTTTTACTGGGTAGAATATATTTCATAGCGAGTGCAGTAACAGTATGAAAACTTTGTTCCTTAGTAAGGAATCAATAAAAAACTTTTTATTTACATTTTTTGCATTATTTTTATTGATTTTTTCAAATAACATTGCAAAAAGTGCTGTTAGTTTGTCTTCTCCTTTATGTGCAGGTCCATTCCCCGATGGTACTACACTGGCCCCGATGCATACTTTGCGTTATAATTGTAGTGTAAATGTATCCGGTACTGCTGGAGATACCTATACTCTCGGGGTTTTTGTCCCAACTTACACAACTTCCTGGGTATCAGGAAATGGTAGCAGCTTTGACTATACAGCTACTGATCCACTCAGGTACAGATTTCGTGCAGACGGACCATACCAGAATGGAAACTCTGCAAATATAACCACCATGGATCGTGGCTCTAATGTAACACTTTTAGATAATGCAATAACTACTGACAAAACATATTATTTTGATCTTTTGTATGACACTTATGAGGCGGATTTTGGAGATACCAGTTACAGTCAGCCTTTTACCCTTGGATTGTACAAGACCGGCGATTTACCTGCTATTTCTGTTGACAGCAGTTTAGCATTTACCATTGCAGACTATTTACATATCTATAAGTATACATCTCCCACTGTAAGTGTTACTCCAGGTTTGGGTTATTTTGCTAAAAATACCTATTACGAGGCTGATCAAATTCTCATTGATATTGCCGTCAACAATCAGTGGGCTTTTAAAGTGGCATTATCTGGAAATCTTTCTTCTGGCAGTGATACAGCATCTGTAGCAGATATTTTTTTTAAATGTAGCGGCAGCGGATTTGTTAATCTTGCTACAGATTTTACCCAGTTTGTCGAAGCAAATTATTATTACAGCTGTGCTCAAAATGCTGTTGGAGAATATACAACGGGTTCAACAGATGGTAAAAGCCTTAATAGAAAACAAATACAGATAATTTACGGGTTTAAGAATTCTGAAGTATATGTACCAGGTAGCTATACAACTACAGCTAACTATAAGCTCACAACTCCTTAATTAAGTACACGTCTCTAAATAGTTGAAATGCCTGTAGTTGTTTATTGACATCATGGATAGTTTAAAATATTGCGGTAATAGTAAGATCTAAACGCGTAAAATAATTAGAGATTCTTGTTAATTAGTTTATATGTTTATTATAATTATACTGAAAATTTCTTAGCTTCGCTTTGCATTGGGCTCAGGAAAATATCGACATTTTTAATATCAATAAAATCGTTAAATACAGGAGGAATGACAATTTTGTGTTCTTTTTCCTTTTCGTCCTGTAAACCCAGATAATCAAGATAATCCTTACTAACTACAACGTTGTATTCACCGGCAGAAATTGAGTCGATGCTGTAATTTCCCTCGTTATCTGTAGTAGTATATTTGACTTCTTTGCCGTTTTTATCAAGGAGCTGGATTATTACTTCAGTGGTGCTGAGACCTTTTTTATCTATAGTTACTTTTCCAGATATACTTCCAGGAGAAGCTGTTATTCCAAGATTTGCTACATATACTCTCCTCTGCTTCACATTCACAAGGGCATTTGCTACTGTTGGCGTATAAATGGCAGGAAGGTTTTCTTTGTCGATTCCGAACTTGTGAGTTGCTTCAGAAAGGTTTACAAGTATGTAATTCCCATCTTTATCAGTTGTGACCTTTGTACATTCAGATGTCTTAATATCAATACCGGGTATTCCAGCTTCATCAGCTTCTTTAATTCCGTTCTGATTGAGGTCAGCAAACACTGTTCCTTTAACTATGCCATTATCAGGATTAATTGAAATTATTTCTCCTGACCCAGCATTGACAAGTTTTTTTACACCAAAGTTCACATTCTGCACAAGACTAAATGTCAATGAATGGCTTCTGTTACCTCCTACTAGAAGATTCCCGCCTAATGAACCTGAACAGGTTGAATTATAAGTATAATTTATGATAAGCTGGAGGCCTGACTTAAACCTATGAGACGCACTGAATCCAGTAATTAAACCTCTGCTGTCACCGGTGTACCTGTAACCTATAACAGGCGAAATTGCAATTCCCCTATAAAATTTATTGGATCTGTCCAATCTGAGTGTAAAGTCTCTGCTCACGTTATCTTCATCTGTAAAAAGTTTCTTTTCTGTATTCATCATATAACTCTGATGTGAGAATTGGAAAATACCCAATTTTTTTGAATCATAATTAAGTTGCATATTAAACAGCTGATTAGCAGATTTGTAGGAGGTATTTAAGTCATTATTATCCTGCGTTAAGTTATTATGGATGGTATTTAAAATCATATCCAGATTATTAGTGAATTTTCTTTTGTATGTAATGTCAAATGCATTATTGCCTTCTGAATATAAGCTGTTTTTTGTAGCAAATGATCTCACACCCATAGAAATTGTTGAATCCTGATCAATATTACCTGATATATTTGAACCGTATTCAAATACTTTTGCAATACCTCCGTTAAAATAGCCATCAAGATTAGAATTATAGCTCCTGATATTTCCACTTATGCTTGCTTTCCCTAAATTAATCCTCGAATTCGCTTCTATTCCGCGCTGGTCTATGAGATTGGTTGTAGTTCCTGAATAATAATTAGATCCATATGAAAAACCTTTCAGATTAAGATTAAAGCTATCTTTATTATAATCAGCCGAGATAAGTCCACCAAAATCATTTCCATCAGGGTCATATAATGGATCTATTTTTGATCTCGCTCTTGAGAAACTTCCTTCTGTGTTTAATCTTAGATTCTTAAGCGCTGCATAATCCATATCCATACTCATTACAGAACCTGAAGAAGTACGGCCCATTCTGAAAGCTTTTGACATATAAAGACTACTTGTCGGATTCGGCATTTGCTTCTCAGGATTTCGAATTATGACACTGTCCGCATAATTAACCCCCATTGTTAACTTTTTAAATATACCCAGCCTGAATTTGCTACCGGTGATATATCTTACCGGCTCATACAGAGAAGTATCCAGGCTGTTTCCAAATAATTTATATCTGTTGTTTAATCCATTATCGTCTATACCCGAGAATATCAGTAACTGTTTTTGTCCTGGAACCAACAGCCTCCTGTCTAGTGAGAATTTATGTTCGTAAATAACTTTTCTTGAATTATCCTGGCTAAGCTGATCCACCCTGACTTTTACCGAGTAATCATGGGGGTATTTAACAAAATCAAACGCATACTCGCCATTTTTTACCTGCTGTCTTTCGATGAATATGTCATTTATAAACAGTTCAGCCATGCTATTTTCCTCAGCCCTGCCCATAATACAGCGAGGAACTTCAATTGCTCCCCCATTTGCACCAACTGAACCGAGCCTAATACCCCATAGACTAACACCTGGAGCAGCTAATTGGGATAATATTGCATTTGTTTTGCCTAGTGAAAGATCATAATTTGGTCTTTTGTAATCAAGAGTGGCAGTATAACCGTTAAGTTCCATGCTTGAATTGTTGTAAAGTGAGTTAGTGCCTATACGATAATCCCCGCCAAGCATGCTGCCTGTAGCCATAATTCCAGCATTCGAATTGTTGCTGTTGTTTGCAGTATTGTCAGATATCGATCTTTGAAAAGAAGAACCGATATTATAGTTAAACTGCTTCATCGTAAAGAGCTTTTTCTCCGCTTGGTTTGCTGAAATACTTTGAAAGGGTTCTTGATAAACAAAACTTGAAGTTTCATTTGGATCTACATCAAGTTTTACCATTGCTTTAAGAATCTTGCTTGTCTTTAGATCAAGTATATATTTTGAAGTAGAGAATGATGTTTTAACGTTTAGCAATTCATCAGCAATATGCAGTGGAACATATATATCGTCGCTGATTATAAAGCCGTCTTTAAAATACATAAGCTTTGGATCTATATTACTTAGAACGTTTGAACCGATAATTATTTGATTTTTCTGGTGATCTACTGTTATTTTTTCCTGCGTAAACGGCTGTTCAAATGAAACACTGCTTGTTAAATGATTCTGTGTAGTTTCAACATCTATTAGATTTGCCAGATTTTTAATTGGAACAGAAATTTGCTTATCAGGCCAAACAATAGCTTCAAAATCATAGTTCAGTTTATCATTAATTCTAAGCATAACAACTGAGGTCTTGACTTTATTATAATCAATCTTTGTAGATTTTGACTTTACAGTTGCATTGTTATGAACAGAAGGTGCATTTATATTATAGAATTGTCTATTTGACTTTGAAATATTTTTCTGATTACCCGCATTTATACTGCTAATCTTTGTAGCATTATAAGCTGTTGGATTATAATTATCAGGCTGCTGCCTGTTATTTAAATAAATAGGAGATTCCATAGGCTTTTTAATATTAGAAACATTACTAATTGGCTCTTCATTATTAGTAGATGCAGCTAATTCATTATTCTTTACAGGTTCTGAAAGCTGTTTAGCATTGATAGGTAAATTGTTCCCTTTAACACAACTATATCCCAGCTTGACTTCAGCCAGGACAGATCTTTCTTGTAATTGTTCATTAAGACGCTCAACAGGACTTCTTGTTTGTTTTTGAGTTAACTCGTAATTTTCATTGTTTTCTCCTTTTTCTTCCTGCACTGAATCATTTATACCGGATTCACTGCTTACTAAATTCTGATTTTTATCTAAATTATTAATATTTTTTTGATTTTCTCCTAGTCTATCATTTTTATTACTGCATATTTTGTATTCTGTCTTTCTGAATTCGGTACTTTTACTAAATGAGGGATATTCTAATACTTTATGAACACGTCTACGCAGCTTTTTCTTTTTATGGATTATTCTATGCTTTCGAAAATGTGGAGATGATCTGAGTCTGATATTTTTATTAACATTGTATTTATGTATTATATGCCTTACTTTATGGTTATATGATACTTTCTTTTTGTGATACTGTTTATTTACATCATTTATCTCCTTTTTAATTTGGTATTTATCTCTATATGGTTTATCAACAACAGCTGCATGTTTAATGCTCAGGTTTCTATTCTGATCCTTGCTACAGTAATTAGTGGCAGCGAAGTTGCTTATTATTTTATTAGATCTGGTATTTTTATTCTCTGGCTGTATATTATTAGTGCTTCCTTTATTTCTAGCATCTTTATAAATCTTTATAGATCTGTTATCTTTAATTTCTGTGCAGGTAAATAATATCGAAAGGCTAATACAAAGAATAATCAAGACTCTATATGAAAATAGAGTCTTGACAATAACTTTTTTAAAAGGAAGTTTAATTTATTTCACCCCCAGAGCAGTATATTTTTGATTTTGTAAATGCCGTATTTTAATTTCTTAATTTATAACTACATATTTTGATTATTTTCTTTATAAATTTCTATAATATTTAAAATTGCTTATTTATTTTTTTCTCTAAAGTAGGAATCATTTTTGTTTTATTAATATCAATTTTCTCAGCTTTACTAGCTGATATATTATTGACTGGTACTTCTATATTAATTCCACCGAAATCAGCCTCAGCAGCTATATTTTTAAATTTCATATCCCTGTCATAATAGTCAAGACTTATCTTTGCAGAGTTATTTTTATTCTGGGTGAATTTATCAGGAATTTTAATTTTCATTTTCTGTGTACATTCAGGCATTAAAAAATATTTAATGGGTATCTCCATGTTATTTTGAGCATTTGATTGGTTTGTTAAAATTAATTTTCCATTAAGTGCTGTGTGGATATTCCCTTCATTTTTTATCATTGCTGTAAGATAAGTTTCTTTTCTTTCTTTTTCAATGCTTAAATCTGTTATTATTGCATTTCTGGCTGTAATCCCCTTATACAAATAAATAGTTACTCCAAATCTGGTTTCAAAGTTTATATTTATGCTCAAATTTTTGTTTAAATTTGATATAACGTTCTTTTTTTCGGCAATTGTATTGAAAAACAATATTTCTCTATACTCTCCATCAGGACCATCAGGTACTTTTACTGTGAACCTTACCAACTGTTTTTGGTTTGGCCCAATATCAAACTCTGAAGGGTTAAATCTAGTTCTGTCAATTAATGAATGCTCATCAGGCTTTTCCAGATAGATTAAATTACCTTCTGCATCAAGTTTCCAGGACTGCGTATTTGCTTTTATTCTGATTGTTTTATTTGAAAAATTTTCAACTGTTACACTTTTTGAGATGAAGTTTCCCTGACTTTTTTGAGAATCAAGTTCAATTCTAAGTGGGTATACCGCGACCCCGGCAGCGAAACTGCTTGACAATGTGCCTAATAGCAAACCCTGTAACAATACCAAACTTGCTATAACCTTTTTATTCATCTTTTTATCCTCTGTTAAAAATTTCCACAAAAATAAAGGGTATTATATTTACATATAATACCCTTTGATACCTGTTTTTTAGATCAATCAGATATATTAAAAATTAGCGTATATTTAGGAAATTAAAACATAATTTTATCTAACTGATCAGAATTAAAACAAACATTTATTCAAATAAATTATAGCCCAAGAGCTGAAAGTGTTATGGTAAAGTTATACTTGTGAGTTGTGTCACCTGCATACGTTAATGAATTTTCATCAAGGTCAAGAGCCATATCAACGTCAGCTTCAATACCATTAAATGTTACCGTTTGAGTAACAGGTAGAGTTAACTTTCCACCAGTTAGATTACTGAAAGATTTAGTTCCCAGAGTTGGAACGGCAGCTCTTGTTGTATTGTCGACAATAAACAGTACTACATTTGAACCACCATTGTTTAATGTAAGCACTCCCTTCGCAGCAGGCTTTGTAATTACTGCACTGGTTGTACCGTCACCTGCTGTTGCACTGATATCATAACTAAGATCTGCTGCAACTGTTGCGTTGTTTGTTAAAACATAAGATGTGCTTGTTCCAGAACCATCCCCTACTACTATAACATTTCTTGCAGTGTTTGTTGTTCGGGGAGTATCACTCCTGTCAGCAGGAAAATCAATACTTTCAGGCTTTATTTCTGTTTTATCCGTAACAAGAACAGGCGATACAACTGTTGGCACATCTACATCCAATGTCTGCGACTCACCTGCATTGTTTGCAACAGCGAATGATTTTGCTGAGGTGAAGCATAACATAGAGACAACAAGCATTAATCCTAATACCAGGTTACCTTTTTTCATATACATATCCTTTCATAAACCTTGAGAGACAAGAGTTTTGATTATTGTAGCCACCCTCAAAAAATAGAAACTCCGCTCCTTACTAAGTTAAATTCCTTTTAACTAATTTATTATACCCAAATCATGTTTTAACTAAACAAGATTCTATTTATTAAACTGATTATATAACTAATTTTTTAATAAAGATACAATTAATTATTAAAAAAAAGAAGTAATTGATTATATTTAATTCGGTTGTTTTAAAAAATATTACTGGGTTTCAAGTTACCCAGCATAAATTTGAGGTCAAAATAAGAGATAAAAAAATAATTAAGGTTTATATTAATTTTTATTTCAAAAGCATATCAATTATATCTATGTTTGGCATAAAAAAATCAACAGAACTTCATGCTTTACTAATTTTCAGCATATTTTAATCTTGTGACATTGATTCAACTTCATGATCGTATTTTAAATTGCGTGTCAACATAATATTCTTTGTAAAATTAATGTTCAATAATTGCCATAATTATGTTTATTATGCTTTAATATATTAGGTAATTTAACGATAGTTACGTAAAATATTAAGCCGTAAGGATCACGCAATTATTATGCAAAATGTTACAACAAAAAAATTTGCCGAAATGTGCGGAGTCACTGACGCAAATATAAGAGGTTTAATCGGAAGAGGAAAGCTATCCGCTGTTAAAGATTCTATCGGTAACCATTTACTAGATATTGATGAACCTCTCAATAGAGAATACTACAATTCTAAAAAAAATAGTTCGCAAGATCAATTATCTTCTAGTAGCGATATTACTAAACAAAATGATAAATTGGATATTACTGCAATAGAAAAAATTACCCAACGAATTGAGGAGCTTGCAAAAGAAGCCGGTCAAACTAAACTGCTTACAGATAACCTTTTTAGAGAAGAACAAAATAGCAGGTACTGGCAGGAAAAATTTTTTGAATTACAAAATACATTCGATACAGTTCGTAATGAAAAACAGGAACTCGAAAAAGACGTTTTAAAACAAAATTTAAGAGTCATCCAGCTTGAAGAAGCAAACAGGCAACAAAGATTGAGGATTGATTCTCAGGATGAACTAAACAAAAAACTTAAAAATGATAATATAATTCTCTCTCAACAAATTGCAAATCTTTCATATGCAAAAGAATTCTCTAAAGCTAAAAATAATAAATTTTCTTTCCTTGAATTATTTAAAAAATAAGAGGCATGCTCTAATATAGTTAATTACTAATCTGTAATTCAAACATTTCTTGATGATATATTGCTGCAAACTTTATCGATCACTTCATCCCAGTTGTTAATTTCAGTTTGTCTCAAGATTTTTATACTTTTGTACCATGGAGTGTAATCAATATTTTTCAGCCATCTCCATTCTGGGCAGTATGGCAGCATCAAAAGGGTATTTTTAGAGAGTGCTCCTGCCAAATGAGCTACTGATGTATCAATAGTAACAATAAGATCTAAATTCTTCAGAGCTGCTGCAGTATCTGAGAATGTGCAGAATTTGCTCCCAAGATCAGTTATTTTAATATCTGATGACAAGGCTTCGAGCTGTTCTAATCCTACTCCATTCTGTAATGAGTAGACTTTGACTCCATCTATATTTAAAATTGGCAATAACTTTTCAACCGGTATATGTCTGTTTCCATTTACCTTTGTATCACTTTGCCAGAAAATTCCAACTTTGAAGAGATCATTACTGAAATATTCTTCTTTGTACTTTTGAACAAGATCAATATCAGCTTCAATATAACCTTCAGAAAAAGGTATGTTAGATAAATTGGTTTTCAATATCCGCGGAACGCTCAAAAGAGGGGTATAGCAATCAAAACCAATGCTTTCAGGATCAACACTGTAAGTGAGAATTTCTACATCTTTAAAGTTTCTTCTAAATATTGTTTCTAATTCAGGTCTTACCCTGTAAATAACCTTTTTACTAATCTTTGCAAGTTCCTTAAAATATCTTACGAATTGTATCGCATCGCCAAAACCTTGTTCAGGACTAACATATATTGTCTTTCCCCAAAGTGATTCGCCTTTCCACCTTGGTCTATCGAATTTAGGGAGCTTTGGGCTGTCCTTTGTGCTGCGTTTAAATCTCCATTCGTATTCTTCCCATCCATTTTCATAATTTCCCAGGGATAGATATACTGTTGATATTAAAAAATGTGCATCTGCATTATCAGGCTCTAATGAAATTATTTTGTTGTACTGTTGAATGGCTTTCTCATTATCATTTTGAACCTGCAACAAATAACCATAATTAACTAAGGCGCAAGTATTGTTAGGATCAATCGCAAGAGCTTTCTTATAATTCTTTAATGAATTTTCAAATTCATTAAGCTTTAAGTACACTATACCAAGATTTATGTATGCCTGAATATAATCATGTTTGATCGCAAGTGCTTTCTTATAATACTCAATTGATTCCGTGTATCTTTCTAAATTAAACAGGGCAAGACCGTAATTCAAAAAATATTCTGGAAAATCTGAGTTTACTTTAATTGCTTTTTCTATTACCGTAATAGCCTCTAAGTATTGATCTTCTCTTAATAGTGCAAGTCCAAGATTATATAAAGTTTGATCGTCATCAGGGTTTAATTGAACTGCCTTCTTGAAACTTTCAACAGCACACTTATACTCCTCACGCTTTGAATAAATTAGACCTATATGAAGCAGTATTTCAGAATTATTTGGTTCTATTTCGCCTGCTTTTTGATATTGCCTGAATGCTTCTTCGAAATTTTCCTCTTTTTCATAGATTTTACCCAAATTTATATATGCAGAAATATTTCTGCTGTCTATTTGGAGGAGTTTTATAAAATATTCTTTTGAACTTTCAAAATTTCCTTCTTTAAAATGGCAAACCGCTATATTGCTCATTGCTTCAGTATCATTAGGATTCGCTTTTAAAGTTTTTTCAAAATATTCGATTGCTTCTTTATATTCGTTTTTTTCTTTATATTGGAGACCAAGATCAAAATATATGTCGATTGCATCTTTTATGTATATTGTTTCCGGATTTATTTGTATCGCCCTTTCAATACTGGCAGCGGCACCTTTCAGATCTCCTTTTCCGTAAAGACCAAGTGATAAGAAATAATGTGCTTGATCACAATTGGGAGCATCAGTAATTATAACTTTAAGTTCTTCAACTGCATTGTGAATATCACCTTTTTGAAGTAATGTAAGCGCTATAGCTAGCTCTTTATCTATTGACTGCTTGTTCATTCTTCTTTCCTGATAGCAGTAACTCTTTCCCTTAGCTTTTATTTCTTCTTTTTGAATGAGAATCTTTCAAAAAATCTTCCTGAATTTTCTTTCTTTTGCTGCTCTTCTCTGTATACTTCTTTAACTCTCTCCGTTAGATCAAACTTTTCAGCCTTTTCTTTCAGTTCCTTTATTTCTTTTTCTTTTCCAGCTTGCTGTTCCTTAAGATTTTCAATCTGCAACAATAGCTCATTGTAACGAATTGTTAAACCTTCATTCTCGTATTTTAATTTAAAATATTCATTTTTGTAATTTTCAGCTTCAAGTTTTTCCTGATTAAGATTGTCTGTTAATAGGTAAACTTGACCTGCTTTTTCGGCATATTCAACCATCTGTTTTGAGTAGTTTTCAAACTGGTTTGACAAGTTCTGAGTAAGTTGGATCACCTGTTTTGTTAATTCTAAATATTGTGACTGATTTTCAACGGTTATAGGTTTTTTTATTTCTGTTTCAGGTTGTTCGTTAAACTGTTTGTAACCTACCCTGTTTGCTTCCTTATTTAAGCTGGTTTCCTCTATAAGCCTCTCTAGATCTAGTTTATTTAGAATTATGTATGTTAGCTCACGACTTCCAACCTTCTCTTTAACTGTCTCTAACTGTTTCTTATCAACTTTTTTGTAAACAGCTGTAGTTGAAACACCAAGTTTCTCTGCTAATTCAGATACTGTATACTTTTCAACCATTTCAAACCTGTCCTTAACTAAACCGTTGTAAATCGTTTTAAAGGGTTCTTGACAAGATGATACCATGACTAGTAAACTCATGCATGAAAAAAGGGCTTTTTTTTAAGGTTGCTTAACATAAGAAAAATTATTAGCCTGAAATAGTAAATGTATTTTAATAAATGTAAGCAACTAAATTTAGGTGAATTAAGCCAAATAAAACAAAAGGCACCCCAAGAGGAGCACCATATAAGCATTTATATTATTTTACAAGACTCCTCAAAAAGTGTCAACTAGTTTTTATGCCTGATTATAATGATTTTGGAGAAGAATTATTTAATGGTTCAAGGGAAATACTTGGTTAAGTGATGGAATAAAATGAGATAAAAAATCGATTGCGAGGAGATTGGTAAAATTGAATGAAGGTTTTTTAAAGCTCAATAAATCAAGAATGACCGATGAAATGCTGATGGAGCCAGCATGTTTTATGCTGCTTACTCAAATTGCTTACAGAGCTAAAAGAACCCAACAGGTTTCATTAAGTAATTTATCAATGGGAGAAGCTCTTCTTGGAGACTATGAAAATATAGGTTTAACGAGACAAAAATATAGAACTGCCCTTGATAAACTGAGGGAATGGGGATTAATAACCACCAGAACAACCAACAGGGGAACCATAGCAAAACTAATAAGCAAAGAGGTTTTTGACATAAATGAGGAAATTGATAACCATCAGGACAACCATAAGAAAACCACTAACAAGAATAAACATAACAACACACACATAAAAAAAGATGCAGGGATGAAGTACGGAGAATATAAGAAGGTATATATAACGAATCAAGAGTATTCAGAGTTAAAGGATAGAATTGGAGAGGAAAAATTAAAGCAAGTTATAAAGCAGCTGGATGAAAAGTTAGCTGAAGGTAAGGAAAAATCCGAAAACCACTTTGTGACTTTATTAAAGTATTCAAGATATCTTAAAGAGAACAAAATTATTGCGTTGAATTCCAAAAAGGCAAGATTACCCGAGGTTAAGAGTGCTTCATTTCAAGTTAAAACAAAAGAGCAACTGTACGGGGAGGCAAATAAATGATGAGTTTGCACAGTTTAGAAGCAGAAAGGTATGTTTTAGGCTGCCTGTTAAATAATCCTTTGAAGATAATCGAATTAGCAAGTATTAACAGTGAAAGTTTTTATGAGAATAAACACAAATTAATTTTTAAAACGGTCAAAGATCTCTTGGATGAGGGATATTTTGTAGATATTGTAACTGTTTCTGATAGGTTAAAAACAAAAGACTTGCTGAATCAGGTAGGCGGAAGGCCTTATATAAATGATCTTGCTTTGGATATAATTTCAACGGCAAATATTGGTTATTATGCAAAGATTATTGTTGATAAAGCTGCATTAAGAACTATTAAAGGGATATCATCAAGAATAAATGAGCTGATTGAATCAGGAGAGGAAAGAGAAACCGTTGTTGATCTTGCTCAAGACCTTTTCTTGAGTCTGTGCAAAAATCCTAAATCTTCAAGACCACAATTATTTGGCGATTTTGTAGTGGATGTATTTAACAGAATAGAATCGAGATTTGAAAACAAGGGAAATCTCTCAGGTCTGGATTCAGGGTTTATAGATCTGAATGTTTACACAGGAGGATTACAGGCTTCTGATCTTTTGATAGTTGCAGCAAGGCCATCAATGGGTAAAACATCTTTTGCCCTGAATATAGCAGAAAATGTTGCAACTACTCATAACGTGCCGGTTGCAGTTTTTAGTCTTGAAATGTCAAAAGAACAGCTCGGATTGAGGCTTCTTAGCTCGAGATCCGAAGTAAGTTCACTGAAAATCAGAAATGGAGATTTAACCGAAAATGAGCTCCTGAAAATTCAGAATTCACTAGAAGATGCTTCAAAACTAAAAATTATAATTGATGACACGCCTGGAATATCTGTTGCTGAAATCAGGGCTAAATGCAAAGAATTACAGTATAGTGAACAAATTGGACTTGTAGTTATCGATTATCTCCAGCTTATAGGGAATAAAAACTACAAAGAAAACAGGACACAGGAAATATCTGATATATCAAGATCACTCAAGAATCTTGCGAGAGAATTAAATGTTCCAGTTATTGCTCTTTCACAGCTTTCCAGAGCAGTTGAACAAAGAGCCTGTAAGAAGCCTTTGTTATCGGATTTAAGGGAGTCAGGGAGTATAGAGCAGGATGCTGATGTGGTCATGTTTATCTACCGGGAAGAGTATTATGATTATGAAAACAGTGACAAGAAGGGAAAAGCAGAGATAATTGTTGCAAAGCAAAGAAACGGTCCGGTTGGAAGTTTTGAACTATTGTTTCAACCAAATCTAACCAGGTTTAAGAACCTTCATAAAACACTTGTTTAAATAAGTATTATTTGTAAGTATTTTTTAACTACGTT
>Ga0209340_1001217_pt1 | contig 19966 bp, 19 predicted proteins | sample EPASupsiteSAE323_FD_187266 | JGI IMG/M metagenome (GOLD analysis project Ga0209340, IMG submission 187266) | Bioremediated contaminated groundwater from EPA Superfund site, New Mexico - Sample SAE3-23 (SPAdes) (version 2) | ecosystem: Environmental > Aquatic > Deep subsurface > Groundwater >... | reverse complement strand
CAAGCAGAAGCAGGCTTGTCCCAAATTAGAAGGCTTAAAAACCTTGCCAGTTCTCTAATATCTTCTTTGTCAATTCTTGCCTCTATAAAAGGAGATTTTATTCCCAGTGCATTTGCTGCCTCAAATCCAGGCCTGTAATCATCCAGATCGTCAACATTTGATCCGTCCAGTATATTATCTATTCCATTGTTCTTTGCAAATTCGATAATCTTTGTCATAATTTCATATTTGCAATATTTACATCTTAAAGAGTCATTCTTAACTATGTCGGGATTATCTATCACGCTAACATCAATTATTTTATGTTCAAATCCTAATTCCAAAGCTAATTTTTTAGATTCTTCAAGTTCATGTTCCGATAAAAAAATGGAATTAACAGTTACTATCAGAGGATTATTTTCTAAAATACTGCTCGCAATAAAAGCAAGTAAAGTGCTGTCCACGCCTGCTGAAAATGCCACACATACATTGCAATATTCTTTAATTATATTTATCAGCCTTGAAAATTTGCTATTTAATTCGCTGTTGAAATTTAAATCCATGATTTTCCCTATTGGATTTGTTACTGATAAAATATTATAACAGTTTAATTCAATACACTAAGGAAAAATATGCACACAAGCGAGTTTGATTACGATCTTCCAAAAGAGCTGATTGCCCAGTTTCCTGCTGAAAAGCGGGACCATTCAAATATGATGGTTTTAAATAAAGAAAATCAGACTGTTGAACATAAAAAATTCTTTAATATAGTTGATCTTCTGAATGAAAATGACCTTCTTGTGATGAATAATACAAAAGTTATTCCTGCAAGATTAATCGGAAAAAAAAGCACAGGAGCAAATATTGAAGTTTTTCTTCTTAAAAATATTTCCAATAAAACCTTTGAAGTTCTAATTAAGCCTTCAAAGAGAATAAAACCCGATACAATTATACATTTTTCAGACGAACTTTCTGCAAAAGCAATCAGCAGAACAGAAAATGACAAGTGGCTCGTGGAACTTATTTATAATGGAAATTTTGAAAAAATTCTGGACAGGGTCGGGAATATTCCCCTTCCTCCATATATATCAAGGCAATTAACTGACGAAGAGATAAAAAAACTTGACTATGAAAGGTATCAGACAGTTTATGCTGAAAAGAGGGGTTCTGTTGCTGCTCCGACTGCAGGGCTTCATTTTACTCCTGAAATACTAGAAAGATTAAAACAAAAAGGCGTGCAAATCTGTTATGTAACACTTAATGTAGGACTTGGAACATTTAAGCCCGTCAAAGCAGAGAATATTCTTGATCATAAGATGGACAGAGAATTTTATGAAATACCTGAAACAACGGCTAACCTGATAAACAAGGCAAAAAGTGAGGATAAGAATATCGTGGCTGTCGGTACAACAACCGTAAGGACTCTTGAATCAGCCTTTCAAAGATGTGGAAAAATTGAAGCTACTTGCGGTGAAAGTGAACTGTTTATCTATCCCGGATACAAATTTAACGTTGTAGATAAACTGATCACAAATTTTCACCTGCCAAAATCAACTCTCTTAATGCTTGTCAGTGCATTAGCAGGGAAAGATTTTGTTTTTAAATCATACAGCGAAGCAATAGACAAAAAATACCGCTTTTACAGTTATGGTGATTGTATGATTATTGTTTAGGTAATAAATTTTATTAAACCTTATTAATTTTATATCCTAAAGCTCTTCATATCCTATACCAGCATGTTTTAACTCAGATTCATATCGAGGACCACGAGACACTACGGCCGTAAAATAATTTAATGAAGGATCACATTTTTTATATTCATTAGAACAATCTTCTGCAGGTCTATTGTTGCCATCTGCAAAACCTGCAATATATATCTGTTCTGGAGTTAAGCCCTTTTTACTAACTAGGTAGAAACTTCTCTCTCCATAGCTCCCTGAAAAACTAATTGGATTTAGTGCCATTTTCTTATTTCCTTTCTCTTTTTTAATTTGATTTTAACCATTCATATAAAATATATAAATTATTAAAGTTGTTAACATTAAAATTAAAATTTACATAATTTTACAAATAATTGCAGATTTTCTAATCATTAAGGATTTTATTTTTAAAGCAATAACTAGGCAATAGAAAACAAATACCGCTTCTACAGCTATGGCGACTGTATTATTATTCTTTAATATGCAATTATTGCAAAAAATTTATATCTGTTTTTAATGCTTTTCCAGCTATAAGCAATAAAAAACCTTTTACTGTTAAGCCTGCACATTTAAGTTTAGCCAAAAAAGGACTTATTTTACCACTTTGATCTTTTTCAACCAATTGCGGCATTTCCATACCGAATGTATCAGTAGCTAATAATTCTAATCTACCTGCAATTTTATTACCTAAATTAGAACCAAACCTTATATCTCTTGTATTATTGCTTATTTCCTGTGATCCTACTCTCAGGATATCTCCTTTATTAGTCAAACTGTAATATTGATATAAATATAAACAATTAAAATTGCTAATATTTATATCAATATTAAAAAAGTTTTACAAAGACAAGCATCTTAGTATGATGGGCAGGATCTTTATTAAGGTTTTAAACATCTATAAATAAGCTTTAGTTTGGATTTTAGGTTTAAATTACTCTTTTTGCTCAAAGGTGAAGAGAAAAACTTTCGGCATGACCACATGCCAAGTTTTGAAGCCTTAATACATACTATAAACCATTGCTCTGCAATAACATAAGAAAAAGTAGGTTCTGAATAATAAGCTGTTTTCTTATTAATATCTTTAAGTTTGATCATCCAGTTTTCCGCCCTTTTAACAAATTCTTTTGAAGGCTGTATTTTTCCCATCCCAATCTGCTGGTGAAGCTCCAGTTCTTCTTCTGCCGGTTTAACGCCAAGATCTTCAAGTTGAGATAACATAATTTTTCTTGAAGATGCAGATTGTTCTTCGATATGATGTTGACTAACCTGTTTATTATGCATTCTGTATAGTAAAAGAACTTCCTGAAGATTGTAAAATTTTAAATATTTTGAAGCTCTTGCCCATAGTTCATAATCTTCAGCATGTTTAAAGGAAGAATCAAAATATAATCCTTTAATTGCAGAATTTCTCATCATTACAGCAGGATGAGCAATTGAATTTTTAAATAGTAAAGTTGATCTAATTGATTCATGATCTTCGGGATATCTGAATACAGAAGGATTTATATCTCCAAAAGTTTTTATCAATGAACTGCAAATTGATATATCAGGGTTTGAATCGAGAAATTTAACCTGTTTTTCGAGTCTTATGGAAAGACTGATATCATCTGCATCCATTCTGGCAATATATTCACCTTTGCATAGATCAAATCCCCTGTTTAATGTTGTTATTAATCCTAAATTCTGTTCATTATGAACTAATCTAATGCATGGATCACTGTATGATTCAATAATTTCTACACTTCTATCGGTAGAGCCGTCATTTATAATTAAAAATTCAAAGTCTTTGAATGTTTGATTTAAAATACTTTCTATTGCTTCTTTTAAATGTTTTTCACCATTATAAACAGGCATTAAAACTGTTATTTTAGGATTTTCTAAATTCATGCCGGCTTTCCTTTTGCAAACATAACTATTTCCCACTCATTTTGCTATAAATAATTTTATCATATGTAATATAATATTTTTAGAAGCCATTTTTGAAATAAAATATTTGAATCAGGAGTTTTTATGGCAGTATTGGTAACAGGTGGAGCAGGCTTTATAGGTTCACATATAGTTGATAAACTCATAAAAGAAGGCTATGAAGTTATAGTTGCTGACAATTTATCAGTGGGCAAAGATCATAATCTTAATTCCAAAGCTAAATTTTACAGAATAGATCTGCAAAGTCCTGAAATTGAGAAAATTTTTGCCGAAAATCAAATAGATTATGTCAGTCATCATGCTGCACAGGCTAGTGTTGCAGTTTCAATGAGAGATCCTATTTTTGATTTGCAGCAAAATATTTTAGTAAGTGTTAATCTGCTTCAAAATTGTAAAAAATACGGGGTTAAGAAATTTATTGCAGCTTCAACCGCGGCTGTCTATGGTATTCCTGAGTATCTCCCCGTAGATGAAAACCACAAAATCACTGCTTTATCATTTTACGGACTTTCAAAGATGACAATGGAAAGCTATATAAAGTTTTTTGGAGTCAATTATATTATTTTCCGTTATGCAAATGTATATGGACCAAGGCAGGATGCAAATGGAGAAGCAGGAGTTGTATCAATATTTATTGACAAAATGCTTAATAATCAGTCTATAGAGATTCATGGAGATGGAGAGCAGACAAGAGATTTTGTCTATGTTGAAGATATAGCAAAAGCAAATCTGCTTGTTATTGAATCAGATTTAAGTAATGAAACAATAAACATTTCAACTAACTATAGAATAAGCATTAACAATTTATTTGATGTTTTAAAGGATATAAGCTGTTATAAACACGAGGCCGTCTATACAGCATCAAGAGAAGGTGACATAAAGCACAGTATACTTGATAATTCAAAGGCAAAAAATATGCTAAACTGGAATTATGAAATTAACATTGAAGAAGGTTTAAAAAATACAATAAAATGGAAAAAATGCTAAACTTAGAGCCTGTCTGACTAAAATTTTAAAAATCATATTATTATTGTTTAAAGGCTCGTGCGAAGCGGGAATATAGAAAAGACTAAATGGCTGCGGTCAGCAGGCAGTTTGACTTTTCGTAACTCGTTCTTAATAATTTTGTTTAATTAATAAATTACGCTATAATTTTAGAAGTTGTCTTGTTAAAGTTGAATCGCCTTGCCAAGCAAGCCGCTTGCAACTTTAACCGCAGTCCAAAAATCGAGCCTGTAATTATAGCATAGTTTATTTTTTTCATTTTTAGCCAGACAGGCTCTAAGAAAATATTTATGGAGAGGGGTTTAAAATGCGCAGAACAGGTGATGAATTAAAGAATATACTAGAAAAAAAGAAATTACAGCAATATATTGATAGTCTGGCAAAAAAATATGAAGGTAAAAAAATTCTTGCATACGGAACAGGTCTTTTGGCTGAAATTATTTTAGACAATTATGATGTATCAAAACTCAATATTATTGGTTTTGCAGACAGTAAATATTTATATGAACAGGAAGATTTCAGAAATTATAAGACTTTCTCTCCTGATCAAATCGAAGAACTTAATCCCGATGCAATATTATTATTTGTGTACAATGATATTATTATCAAGGAATTCTTTGAAGACGATTATCCTGAAATCAAAATTCCTATGGTTCCTGCTATTAAAAGGAATTTTCTTGAAAAAATCAGGTTCTTCTTTTTAGAATGCTAATAAAGATACAATGAAAATTTTACATACCGTTGAATTTTATCACCCTTCAATAGGAGGGATGCAGGAAGTTGTAAAACAACTTTCTGAAAAGCTTGTTGAACTAGGGCATGATGTTACTGTTGCTACCACAAAACTTGAAAATAGGGCTTTCTTTGAATTAAACGGGGTAAAAATAAAAGAATTTGAAATTAAAGGCAATTATGTTAGGGGAATATTGGGTAAAAGAGGAGAACTTCCAAGATATAGGAATTTTTTAAAAAATTGTGATTTTGATATTATAACGAATTTTGCAGCGCAACAATGGACAACTGATGTGTGTCTTAATATTCTTGATGAGATTAAAGCTAAAAAAGTCTTTGTACCTACAGGCTTTTCAGGCTTATATGATAGTGCTTTCGATGATTATTTTGAAAAAATGAAAGTCTGGTTTGAAAAATATGATATGAATGTTTTTTTATCGGATGATTATAGGGACATAAACTTCGCACGTGAAAACAATGTTGAAAAAAGAATTTTAATTCCAAACGGGGCTGAGGAAAAGGAATTTTTAGCTGAATATTCGGGTAACATAAGGAAAGAACTCGGCATATCGCAAGATCACTTTTTGATTTTACTTGTAGGCTCTCATACCGGGGCAAAAGGACATGAGGAAGCCTTTGAGATATTTAACAGGGCAAATATCTCAAAGGCTTCCTTTGTAATAGCTGCAAATGATTTTGGAGAAATTTGCACAAAACAATGTAAAAAAAGAGAATTTTATTTTAAATTCGCTCCAAAGAGATTTTTTGACAAAAAGCAGTTTATAGTTGATGAATTTTCAAGGGAAAAAACTGTGGCATTGTACAAAGAAGCAGATCTTTTTCTATTTCCTTCTAATATAGAATGTTCACCAATAGTTTTGTTTGAGTGTATGGCATCAAAAACACCTTTTTTGACAAGTGATGTAGGTAATTCAGCTGAAATTATCAGCTGGTGTAATTCAGGGGAGCTACTGCCTACAACGAAACAAACCGACGGCACCGGGTTAGCTTTTGTTGATATAGAAAAATCTGTCAGAATACTTGAGGATTTTTATCAAGACCAAGAAAAAAGAAAATTATATGCTCAAAATGGTTTTAAAATTTGGAAAGAAAAATTTTCCTGGGAACAAATTGCAAAAGAGTATGAAAAAATGTATTTGAACTTATTATAATAAATCTTTAAAAATATATTTATTAGCCAGCATTGTTAGGTAAAAAAGTATATTGGCAGGCAATTTAATACCCATTTCCAGTATTTCTTTTTTCGATTTTATTCCATAAATATTTAATAATTTACAAATGAACCTTGTTTGTCTGAGTTTCATCTTTTTAATGTTTTTATTGTATAAATACAGCCATTCATAAAGTTCAACGTTTTTATTATCGATACAGGTAGCTGTGATTTGATTTTCTGATCCTGTTGTAAGATAAACAAGAGGTTCATTTAAATAGATTATTTGGGGGTTTTTAGATAGGATTCTTAAATAAAGATCAACATCTACCACCCATTTCAGATTGTTATCAAGCTTTTTATTGTCATTTTTCCTGTAAATTACTACACTTGGAGTCCCTATAATGTTTTCAGGAAATAAAAACCACGGATTTTCTTTTAGTTTCTCTAATTTTACAGCACTTGGCCGCTTAATCATTCTTAATTTTTCATCAGGATAGCAGTTTGCACTTGGGCAAAAAGCCAAATCTGCATCCGGATTATCATCAAGCATCTTGACAAATTTTGCCAGACTATCTTTTTCTGAAAACCAGTCATCGTGAAGAAGAAACTTTATGTACTCACCTGAAGAATAATCAAGTGCTACGTTAAAGTTTTCCGGAGATCCTTTTCTCTCAATATTTTTAAAATATTTTATTCTATTGTCGTTAAATTCTTTTATAACTTCAGAAACTGAATCATCAGGAGAATCATCGGTAATGATTATTTCATAATCCTGAAATGATTGAATTAAAACAGACCCAACAGCTCTTTTAATGTACTCAGGATGTTTATATGCCGGTATACATATTGAAACTTTCGGACTCATGTTAAATTCCTCATAAACTATAATAATTATAACAAATAAAAACAATGCTATCGACCAGATTTTTATAAGGCTATGATATACTAAGTATTATATATTTGAGGATTCAGGAATCGTGTCTTATGGATCAAACTCTCAAAAAGCATTTTTTTAAAAAAATAATCTTTCTTATCAATACTGAAAATTCACCGTCGACAAGATACAGGGTTTTTAACATAATAGAAGGGCTTATTCAAAGAGGAATTGAGTGTAATATTGATATTCCGAAAAATCCTGATATATTTGCCCAAGAATATATTGATAAATCTGATTTGCTTGTTGTTTTTAGAAGTGAAATTTCTGAAGATATAGAACTTATAATTAAGAAATTTCAGGAAAAGAATATTCCAGTTGTTTTTGATGTTGATGATCTTGTTTTTGAACCAGAATCAGCGTGTTTAATTGATACTATAAACAGATTTAAAACGGTAAAACAAAAAGACGAAGCTGTTTTAGAAATATGCAAGCTTAGAGAAACCCTTGAAAAATGTGATTATATAACATGTTCAACTCCTTCTATCGCACAAAGGGGAGAGCTTATCGGAAAGCAGTCTTATGTTATCAAAAATACCCTTAATAAAGGACAATTTTTGCTTTCTGAAAAGCTTTTAGAAAATAAATCTGTCCTGAACGGCAAAAAAATCAGGATTGGTTATTTTTCAGGAAGTAAGTCACATCAAAAAGATTTTGAGGAATGTTCAGATGCACTGCTGGAAATTTTATCAAAATATCCTGATGTTGAGTTTCATATCACTGGTATTCTGGATTTGGATAAGAAGTTTTCAAAATTCAAAAATAGAATATTCAGAAATTCTTTTTGTCATTATTTAGAAATGCTTGAAAAATTATCAAAAATAGACATAAATATTGCTCCTCTTGAATTAAATAATATCTTTACAGGCAGCAAAAGTGAGTTAAAAATATTTGAAGCCGCTCTTGTAGAAGTGCCAACTGTTGCATCAAGTGTTGACTCATATTCAAGATGTATAAAGGATGGAGTAAATGGTTTTCTGGCAGAGACAAAAGATGACTGGGTTAAAAAATTATCCCTTTTGATTGAGGATGAAAATTTAAGAAAAACAATGAAAAAAACTGCAAGAAAAGACTTTCTAGAGCAATTTTATATCAATAGTATTATAGATAATGTTATAGATACTTATGAAAATATACTTGCCGATTATTATCAGAAAAACAGACTAAATTTGGATAATCTGCTTGCTAATATGGAAGATAAAATTACTGCGGAGGAAGCATTTGTAAGATTTTGCCATCAGTACAAACTTGACTACACAGATTATAATCTGAAAAATTTTGACTTTGTAACTTTAGCCCAGAACCCGCAATTATTTACCAATTTACAGTTTAACGGGTTTTTAGCCAATCCTGACTTTAAGAATAAAATAAGCAAATTTATAGAAAGCTGTAAAAATAAAAAAATATGTTTTTATGGTGCTGGACTGATTGCCAGAATATTTATCGCTTCAGCGGATTTATCAGAACTGAATATTGTTGGATTTATTGACAAAGACACTGCAAAAAGAGGCTCGAAAATCGGGAATTATGAGATTTTTTCCATTTTGGATCTACATTCTTTAAATCCTGATGTGCTTGTTCTTTCAGTTTTCAGGAATAAATATGTTTTAGAAGATATTAAAAAGCTTAAAAAACAAAATAATTATAATTTTAAAATTATAAACCTGTTTAAATAAAAACTTCCTGCAATCCTGGTATGGGTATAAAGAATCTGCAGCCCCAATCTTTGGCAAATGAAATCTTTTGCAGTATCTCATCTTTAAAATTCCAGGGCAATATGATTATGTAATCAGGTTTTTCATTCTGTATAACATCGGGAGATTTTATTGGAATGTGTGTTCCTGGTAAATAAAGCCCCTGCTTATACGGAATGGTATCAACCGTAAAGTCAATAAAGTCGCTACGAATGCCGCAGTAATTTAAAAGAGTATTACCTTTTGCAGGAGCACCATATCCAATAACCTTTTTGCCTTCCCTTTTTGCCTGAATAAGAAACTCCAAAAGACGGCGTTTGGTTTCTTTAATATTTTCATGAAACTGAATATATGTTTTTAAATCCCTCAGACCTGCCTGATCTTCTTTGTCAAGCAAGTTGTTAACATTTGAAGTTACAGGTTTTGAACTGTCATTATCATGACAAAGATAAATTCTTAAAGAACCGCCATGAGTCGGAAGTTCTTCAACATCAAAGACTTTAAGTCCGTGATTTTCCACATTTTTTTTGACTGCATACAATGAAAAATATGAAAAATGTTCATGATAAATAGTATCAAACTGATTATATTTCATTAAATTCAATAAATGAGGGAATTCAATCGTTACAACTCCCTGAGATTTGAGAATAATTTTTATTCCGGCTACAAAATCATTGAGATCAGGAACATGTGCAAGAACATTGTTTGCTGCTATAAGATCTGCCTTATTTCCTATTTTTGATATTCGTTTAGCTGTTTCTTTACCAAAAAATTCAACCAGTGTAGGTATTCCCTTACTCATAGCAATATCAGCTACATTTGCAGATGGTTCAATTCCAAGTACAGGAATATCTTTTTTAGCAAAGAACTGAAGCAAATAACCATCATTACTTGCAAGTTCAATTACTTTGGAATTTTTATTAATTCCAAATTTATTTATCATCATATTTGCGTAATCTTCTGAATGTTTTAGCCAAGTATTGGAATAGGAACTGAAATAAGCATACTGTTCGTTAAATATCTGATCAGGAGATTCAAACTCTTCAAGCTGCATAAGATAACAATTTTCGCATATATAAACATGTAGAGGGTAAAAGTTTTCTTTTGACTGAAGATTTTCCGGTCTGATATACGCATTTGAAAGAGGTGACATTCCTAGATCAGCTACCATAACTTCAAGAGGATGATTACACAACCTGCATAACTTTTTTTTCACAAATTATTCCTTTTACTGTAACAGTAATTATACATTCAATATTTTAAGTATATCATACGACCTTGTTAGAGGGTGCGGAAAATTACATATTTTCTGCATCTTCTTATCTTGCGTCATTAACTTTTTCCTGAATTATTTTCATAAGATTTTTTTCAAAAATCTAAAACCTGATTTATTCTCTAACAAAATAGGTCATCTATTAATTTAATCTGCATTTTATGCTTTTTCAATTCTTTATTAACATGATGAGCTAGATATTTATGTTCTAATACAGATAGAACAATTATTTCAGGGGCTAAAGATTCAAGATCATCAGTTGAATAAACAGGATAATTAACGATTTTTTGACCTCTTTTATTGGGATTTCCATCTATAAATCCCAATATGTTTAATTTTGAAAAATCATAAGCTTCTAATATCATTTTTGCAAGCTCTCCAGCTCCCCAGAAACATATTTTTTTATCATAATTATCTTTAATAAAGTTTTTAATTTTATCTTTAGATTTGTAAACATGAACACGAGCCATATCTTGTTTTTGAGCTTTTCGAATATCATATAATTTATTTTTGAAAAATTCATAAGGATTTTCAATATCATGAATATTGTAAGAATCTTTATTATCTATAATTATATTACCATCTGAATTAATTCTGAGAATTAATGGGGATGCACCTTTCATATCGAATTCTGTAAAACATGGCAAAGGTGGAATATCGAATGAAAATTTGTAGGGTAACTTTGATAAATTTTCTATCAAATCATCCCATTCCAATCTTGATATAACAGATTTTTTTGCCCACTCTTCATCCATATGATAATAAGATCCATAGAAAGGGGTTCTAAATTCTTGTTCATAAGCAAAATATTTTGAATGACAAGCGTATGCCATACTTAATAATTCACCTATATTTTGCTTAAATACCATTGTTGTAAATCTGATTTGGGGGGCATTTGGGTATTTCTTAAAAGTAGCTACCAAAGATTCTAAATTTGTCATAAAATTCTCAAACTTAGCCCCCTTTCTCAAAGATTCATAAGTAATAGGATTTAAAGAATCAAGAGAAATATTTAAAAAAGCGATTTTTGTCTTTGCTAAGGCTGCAAAAGTTTCCTGAGGCTGTTTTATAGATAAATTTGTCGTAAAAAAGACTTTTTCTTTTCCTTCTTCGGGTATCATCTCTAATAATGAAATAAAATCAGGATTTAATGTTGGTTCAAATAAACAAGAAAACATAAATTTTTTATTCTGAACCAAAGGTAAGAGTTTAATAATTTTTGCAAAAGTTTCCTTTGTCATATTTATATTATCTATTATATTTTTATAATTATTAGAACAAAAAGGACATCTTAGATTACAATTACTTGTAATATCTAATGAAATAAAATCATAATAATCTTTTATAATCTCATCACCCATAATATGAAGCCTTTTTATTGGTAAATATGATACAAAAAGAATTATAATGCCAGATAGCTTTTATGTAAAGCAATTTACATAAAAGCTATCTAAAAAAATGAAAAAATTTCCAGTAATTCTGGTGTGAATATAAAAAATTTATACGGATTATGATTTTTTTATATTTCTGGTTTTTTCCTGAATTATTTTTATAAGATTTTTTTCAAAAATCTCGAAAGTAAAATTATTAAGATATGTTTGTCTTGCTTTTTTCTGAATTTCTTGTATTAAAGAAGGATTATTGATAATTTTTTCAATAATTTTGCTTAATTGTTCAGGTTTATCTGCATCAAAAATAAAACCGTTTTCACCGTTATTTATCCAGCCCATAATTCCTGTTTTATTAGATATAATGCATAATTTACCCAGCATTAAAGTTTCCTGTATTACTATAGAAAATGAATCGCCTCTTGAAGAACATACTACAGCATCAGAATCAGCTATGATTTTGAGCGATTCTTCATGCGGTAATTCTCCGGTAAAAATTATTTCAGGGAAATTTTTTGTTTTTTTAAGTAATTGTCGGCAATATTTATTATCAACAGGTTTGCCGACAAAATTAAAAACAGCTTTATTTCTGCATGATTCAGTCAAATTGAGAATTGCTTCAACAAAAATACCCTGTCCTTTAACAGGATGTATTGTTCCAACCATTGTAAAAACAATTTTATCATTATCTAAACGATCTTGTTTGTATTTATTGCTGATATCTTCAATTCCGTACGGAAATACTTTAACATTTGGATTATATTTTTCAATAAAACTTTTTGCATAGTTACTTACGGTATAAATTTCTTTCACATTTTTGACGGCAGATAAAATACTAATGTCTGATTTTAGGTACATATCAAACAACAATGCCTCATGGCACCACCAAATATAGGGTATTTGATCTTTTAATGTTTTAACAGCCTTCCAAGAAGCGACTGTATTAATAAAAGCTATATCAAAATATTTAAATAGATTCTTTAAAGCAATTAATTTTTTATCAATAATTACAGGAATGCCCATTTTCTTAAATTTTTGTTTAAGAGGTCCTCCTGAAAGTGAAAATATGACAGGATATCCTCCATTATTTTGAATGGCTCTGGCTACGTTAATTAAAGTCATTGGAGCTCCTGTGTTTGAGAGCTCATGAGAAAATATCAATACTTTAAATTTCTTTGATTTTAACCGTTTTATTAATAATGGATTTTTTATTTTTAAATATAATAGAAATAAAAAGTTATAAAAGTGCTTTAATTTCATAATTAAACCTATTTAACAGTATTTTTTTCGTTTTCCCGCAGTAAACAGCATATTAAAAACTTAATTTTTTCAATAATTGAACATTTTCCCTTCCAGGAAAGAGGAGAACTTATAAACCTTATAAATGACCATACACCAAGTCTATATGATTCTCTTTTGCAGAGTAAAAACCATTGTTCTGTAATGACATCCGAGAAAGCCTGCTCTGAGTAGTATACTGTCTTTCTGTTGGCTTTAATAAGATTAATAAGCCACTTTTCAGCTCTGTTAACAAATTCTTTTGAAGATTGAATTTCTCTTATTGCAATCTGGTTATGAAGTTCAAGCTCTTCCTCTGTTGGTTCTATTCCAAGATTTTTAAGCTGATTTTGCATGATTTTTTTTGAAGACAGCAGCTGCTCTGCGAGATGATCCTGGCTAACCTGCTTTGGATGTGTTCTATAGAGCAGAAGAACTTCCTGAATATTAAATAATTTTAGATATTTTGAAGCTCTTGTCCATAATTGGTAATCTTCGGCATGTTTGTATGAAGAATCATAATATAACCCTTTAATTGCTGATCTTTTCATCATTACAGAAGGATGCGCAATCGGACAATTAAATAATAAAGCTGATTTTATTGACTCAGATTTTTCAGGATACTTTAAAATAGAAGAGCTGATATTTCCAAAAGTTTTTAAAAGTGTACCGCAAATTGCTATATCAGGATTGAAATCGAGAAATTTAACCTGTTTTTCAAGTCTTGAAGGAAGACTAATATCGTCAGCATCCATTCTGACTATGTATTCGCCTTTACATAAATTAAGTCCCCTGTTTAGAGTTGCTATTAATCCTAGATTCTGTTCATTATGAACTAGCCTGATACGCGGATCGTTGTATGATTCAATAATTTCTACGCTTTTATCGGTAGAACCGTCGTTTATAATTAAAAACTCAAAATCTAAAAAAGTCTGATTTAAAATACTTTCAATTGCTTTTTTTAAATATTTTTCACCATTAAAAACGGGCATCACTACTGAAATTCTTGGTGTCATAACTTTATCCATCCTTCAGGAATCAAGTCTTTAGTATCATAAGATTGGCTCAAAAACCATTTTTCAGGAGCCAGTACTATTTTATCAGGATTGTTATTTAGCCAGGTTCCCCACCAGCTGAATGAACTGTTTGCAATAATATTATGCTTACAGTTACTCATTAAACGTATATCTTCATGTCCACTATTCTTATCGTTATTATCAATAATTATCATTGGATAAGGTATTGAAAGATTTTCTTTTGCCCATTCCGGTTCGTCAGAGAAAATGAAAAAGTGTGGATCATCAATTTTTTCTATAATATATTTAACTGCTTTATCATAATATTCAAGACTGCATGAACCATGAACATCATTTACAGATGGATCTGTAATATAATCACCTCTGCGAATATGTAAACTAACTGAATTTGTAGATAAAATCTGCTCCAATAATTCCTTATTTTTACCTTCAGCAGGTAATTTAAAAGAAAAATCCTGTCTGATTATATTTTCTATTTCTTTAAAATATTTTTCTGATTGCCAGTATCCATCAATATATACATTATCAGGCAAATTAAGCATAGCAGAATCAAAATGAAAATACTTTTCTGTAACATGCAGGCACGATTTTTCAGGATTTTTAAAAATCCTGAAAAAAATCCTCTTGAAGCCTTTTAGTCTTTTATTTTCAGCTGAATTACATTTTTCATATTGAATGTTCAGATTATCAAGTTCAAATTTTCGTTCTTTACAATTTTTAAACCAGGATAAGTCAAGCATGAGTACTGTGTTATGCTTAATAGCCAGACATTTACCAAATGCATACTGAAACATTTGGTTGCCAAGTCCGCCATTGATTTTAACTACTATCATAGACTCTATATTCTCAATCTTATTTATTAATTAACACAGGATCATTTTTTTCGCATTCAACATAAAACTCATACGTTTTCTTTGTTCCTTCTTCAAGACTTGTTTTATGTTTCCAACCAAATTCATTTAACTTTGATATATCAGTAAGTTTCTGCTTTATTCCTTCAGGTTTTGACAGATCATGAATAAATTTTCCTGTATAGCCGATTACTTTTCCCATAATTTCATAATATTCATTTATTGTAAGATCAAAACCCGATCCAACATTCATATAAGTCGGTACTGACTCAAAATTTTGTATAGAATAAAGAATACAGTCCGCAAGATCACCTGCATAAAGAGCTTCTCTCCTTACAGTACCACTTCCCCATATCTCTACTAAATCAGATCCATTTATCTTTGCTTCATGAAGTTTTTTAACAATTGCAGGCAGTAAATGTGAATGTGTTGGATTAAATTTGTCCCATCTTCCATATAAATTGCATGGTATTAAGGTTTTATACTGAAAACTCGGATCTTCTCTGGATATATAATCACATAACCTTGCTACTGTGGTTTTAGCTATGGCATAGCCTTCATTGGTAGGCTCAAATTCACCTTTAAAAATGGAATCTTCATTTATAGGATTCTGTGCCTTTCTTGGATACATGCAGGAACTTCCAAGGTTTAGAAATTTTTTGATACCTGCTTTTTTTGCAGACATTACAAGATTTATACCCATGTTAAGATTTTCAGTCAGAAAAGTTGAAAGATTTTCCATATTTGCCTGAATTCCGCCAACTTTTCCGGCCGCATGTATAATAATATCCGGCTTGTTAGAAATAAGATAATCATAAACAGTATTATTATCAAGCAAATTAAGTTGCCTGCTTAAAGGAAACAAAACATCAAATTTTTTTATATCAGGATGTTCAAGCAGATTTTTCCCGACCATGCCTGTTGAACCTGTAATTAAAATCCGCATTTGTAATTACCTTTCTAACAACTGAAATTCTATATTTTCAGCTTTTAAATCAGCTTCTACCATTAATTTTACAAGATCCCTGAATTTAACTTTTGGCTCCCATCCAAGCTGTTCTTTTGCTTTTGCTGGATTACCTATCAAAAGGTCAACTTCAGCAGGCCTGAAATATCTTGGATCAATCTCAACATACTTTTCCCAATCAAGATTTACATAAGAAAAAGCTTCTTCAAGAAATTCTCTTACCGAAAATGTTTCACCTGTTGCTATAACATAATCATCAGGCTTATCATGCTGAAGCATCATCCACATAGCTTCAATATAATCTTTTGCATAGCCCCAATCTCTTTTGGAATCAAGATTTCCAAGATAAAGTTTGTCTTGTTTGCCAGCTACGATTTTTGCCAGAGCCTGTGTGATTTTTCTTGTTACGAAAGTTTCACCTCTTCTTGGTGATTCATGGTTAAATAAAACTCCATTACAGGCAAAAATATTGTAAGATTCCCTGTAGTTTACAGTTAACCAGTAAGCATAAACCTTTGCACAGGCATAAGGACTTCGTGGATAAAATGGTGTTTTTTCCGTCTGCGGAACTTCAAGTACTTTTCCATACATTTCACTTGATGATGCCTGATAGAATCTGGTTTTAATCTGAGTATCCTTAATAGCATCAAGAAGTCTGAGTGTTCCAAGTCCTACAATATCGCCCGTATATTCAGGTATATCAAAGCTGACTCTTACATGACTCTGTGCGCCAAGATTATATATTTCATCGGGTGTAATTTTTTCAAATAGCCGGGATACACTTGATGAATCGGAAAGATCTCCATAATGAAGAAAAAGTTTTACTCCATGAACATGAGGATCCTGATAGAGATGATCAATTCTGCTAGTATTAAAAGAACTTGATCTTCTTATTATTCCGTGAACTTCATAACCTTTTTCCAGCAAAAATTCTGCAAGATACGATCCGTCCTGCCCTGTAATTCCAGTTATAAGTGCTTTCTTTGCCATATATAATTCCTTTTAAATGTTTAATTCCTATATTTACTAATTATTTTACATTAATAGAATGTAAAATTGTATTTTATTAAGAAGTTAGATTAATTTGTCATGATCATTAAGATATATTCAACAATTTAAAGGTACATCAATATGTAGAAGAAATTGGGTCATATAATATGACTATTGCAAGATCTTCATAATTTATTTTAGAATTCGCATATAAATAAATTTAAAAATCAGTGTTTTCAATGCTATTTAAATATTACTCTTTAAGTCATTTTGAGCGAAATAACAACATAGTCGAAAGATCTTACCAATTTTAGGTAATTTATAATACTAATTAAATGATTCTATTTCGCCTAGTATAAATAATTTTAGCATTGAACACCCGATTATATAATAAGTTTGAATAAAATTACTTATTTGATTAAAATAAGGTTATAAATAATTATTTTATTAAAATTTATTAATATCATTACAGGTAAACCATCATGATCAATCAAATAATACATAACAACCAACTGTACGCAATAATAATAAAAAACAGTTATTCAAAAGAAGGAATAGAGTTTTTTACACCGGATGATTTTTCTCAGCAGCTTGCTTATATGAACCATCCTAAAGGCAAGGTTATTGATCCTCATGTTCACAATGCAGTAAAAAGAGAAGTACAGTTTACAAAAGAGGTTCTTGTAATTAAAAGTGGAATCTTGAGAGTTGATTTTTATGATGATAACCAAAACTATCTTGAAAGCAGGGTTTTGAATAAAGGAGATATAATACTCCTTGCAACAGGTGGTCATGGATTTGAAGTTCTTCAGAATATAGAAATGATCGAAATAAAGCAGGGACCTTATGCTGGAAATCTTGATAAAAGACGTTTTAGTGGAGTTGATAAATCACAAATTATAGTAAAGGAATAAAATGAGTTCATTTATACCTGTTAATGAACCGTTATTAAACGGAAACGAAAAAAAATATTTGAATAAATGCATTAAGACTGGCTGGATTTCATCAGAAGGCCCTTTTGTCAGTCAGTTTGAAGAACAATTTTCTGCACGTGTTGGAAAAAAATATGGCATAGCAGTCTGTAATGGGTCAGTTGCCATTGATGCTGCCATAGCAGCGCTCGGAATAGGACAGGGCGATGAAATCATAATGCCGACATTTACTATAATTTCCTGTGCGGCAGCTGTTACAAGAGCAGGCGCAGTTCCTGTACTTGTTGACTGTAATCCTATCACATGGAATATGAACGTAAACGAAATAGAATCAAAAATTACACCTCGAACAAAGGCAATTATGGTTGTTCATATCTACGGTTTACCTGTTTATATGGATTCTGTAGTTAAAATAGCAAATAAATATGGTCTCAAGATAATTGAAGATGCGGCTGAGTCACATGGACAATTTTATAAAAACAAACCCACAGGTAGTTTTGGAGATATAAGCACTTTCAGTTTTTATCCTAACAAACATGTAACTACAGGCGAAGGCGGCATGATTCTTACAGATGATGAAAATCTTGCCGAAAAATGCAAATCTCTTCGCAATTTATGCTTTCAGCCTCAAAGACGCTTTATACATGAAGAGCTGGGCTGGAATTTCAGAATGAGTAATATTCAGGCTGCCCTTGGCGTTGCCCAGCTTGAAAGACTTGATGAATTTGTTTCAATAAAAAGGAATATGGGGAAAAAATATACAGAACTTTTATCAGATATCGATTGCATAGAACTGCCTCTGGCAAAAACTGACTATGCAGAAAATATTTACTGGGTTTACGGCATAGTTTTAAAAGAAAGTGTACCTTTTGATGCAGAAGAAGCCATGAAAAAACTTACTGAAAAGAATATTGGAACCCGTCCGTTTTTCTGGCCCATGCATGAACAGCCTGTTTTTCATAAAATGGGACTATTTAATGATGAATCTCATCCTGTTGCAGAAAGACTGGCAAGAAGAGGGTTTTATATTCCAAGCGGCCTGACTTTGACTGAAGATCAAATGGAACAGGTTGCAGCTAAACTCAGGGAGATTTTTTGATGAGTGTCTTTGGAAATTATGCTCTTTATTATGACCTGCTATACAAGGATAAAGATTATAAGGCGGAAATTAATTATATTTATGGTTTGATAAAAAAATACTCACTTGAAGCTGCATCAATACTGGAACTTGGCTGCGGTACGGGAAAACATGCCGAACTTCTTGCAGAAAAAGGGCTTAATATTCACGGAATAGATTTAAGCAAATCAATGCTTAAAAAAGCAAAAGTAAGAAAATCTGTACTTTCACAAGAAATAGCTAATAGACTTAATTTTGACTATGGTGATGTTAGAAATTACAGGACAAATAAAAATTTTGATACGGTAATTTCTCTGTTCCATGTAGCCAGTTATCAGACTTCAAATCAGGATTTGTCGGATTATTTTAAAACAGCCAGAGAACATCTTAACAAAGGCGGAATGTTTATTTTTGACTGCTGGTATGGTCCTGCTGTATTAGCAGAAAAGCCTGAATTAAGAGTTAAACGCATGGAAAATGATAAAATCACTGTAACAAGGATTGCTGAACCGGATATAAACCTTGAAAAGAATACCGTTGATGTAAATTATGATATTTTTATAAAAAATAAAGCTGATAACAGCATTGAAGAAATAAAAGAAACTCATAAAATGAGATATTTATCCAAAGAAGAAATTGAAAATTTAATGGGCAATAATGGGTTTGAATTAATTGGTGCAGAAGAATGGCTGACAGGTAATGCACCTTCTGAAAGAACATGGGGAGTATGTTTTATTGGAAGAAAATTATGAAAAAAATAGCTGTATTTATTTCTGATTATTCAATTGATAATAATCCTTCTATCATAAATCTGCTTGATCTGTTAACTGAAAATTATAAGGTCGATCTGTACTTAAAGTCTATTTCACTAACAAAATCAAGTATATTAAAGAAAAAAAATCTTAAAATAATTAAACTGGATAAATCAAGATTAAATAAATTTTTAGATAATTTAAAATTAAATTTAAAAACTAAGAAATATCCTAAAT
>Ga0209340_1001216_pt1 | contig 20008 bp, 15 predicted proteins | sample EPASupsiteSAE323_FD_187266 | JGI IMG/M metagenome (GOLD analysis project Ga0209340, IMG submission 187266) | Bioremediated contaminated groundwater from EPA Superfund site, New Mexico - Sample SAE3-23 (SPAdes) (version 2) | ecosystem: Environmental > Aquatic > Deep subsurface > Groundwater >... | reverse complement strand
AGGATGGGAAAAGTTTTTTTTTGTCATTTCTGAGTTTGAAATTTTCTTCTTCCAGTGATGAAATTCTCTTGAGTGACTCTTCCAGCTCATTGACAAGGTGTTCTCTGGATTTATTGTGAATATTCATTTAATGCCTCCCCCAGATTTGTTTTAGTGCAGAATTGAGGGTTAATTTTTTTAGTCAATATACCATGGGGGTTTAAATTTTCCGTAGTTTTTAAATTTTCAGTATCCTTGGAATTTGCTGAAAACTTTTTTTAATCCCCACACCTTTGTAGTCCCAATTCCAACATTTTAATTCCCCAGTCTATATCCTAGTTGAATCTATTTTACTTTGATTTTCCGTATTTAGCTTCTTTGAATTTAATGCAGAATTCAGTTCCATTGGAGGTGTCCAGTTCTATTTGACCATCAATTTGGCGGGTTAAACTGTTAACCAATTGTAATCCAAGTGAATCAGTGTTACGGTAGTCTATATCTTCAGGAAAAGCTATTCCCGTGTCACCGATTTTTAATTGGTACTGGTCATCGATTAATTTGAAATCAACGGTTATATCACCAGATTTTCCATCAGGGAATCCATGTTTAAGGGCATTGGACACCAGTTCATTCAGGATCAATCCCAGGGGAATGGAAGTGTTGATATCCATCGTCACATCTTCAACATCAATATCCAGGTTGATCCGGCCAGAACCATCAGCATAGGTGTGGAAAAGGTCTTTGGATAGTGTTCGAATATAGTCACCGAAGTTGATCCGTTTTAGATCCGTGGATCGGTATAGTCTTTCGTGTATTAATGCCATGGAGTTTGCCCGGCTTTGACTCTCCTTAAAAATACCTAAAGCCTCTTTATCCTTAATGTACCGTGACTGTAAATTCAGTAGACTGGATATGATCATCAGATTGTTCTTAACCCGGTGATGAATTTCTTTGAGGAGCATTTCCTTTTCATGGAGGGACTGCTGTATTTTCTCTTCCATTTCCACCCTTTTGGTGATATCTCTACTAACCGCAAGTACGCCAGTTATATTTCCCGCATTACCGGTCATTATATTGGTTACAGCTTCTGTGGGAACTATGCTGCCATCTTTACATACCTGGTCAACCCGGAATGTCTGCATTTTGACAGATTCGTCTCCAGAAAGGAAGGCCTGAATTTTCAATGGTAACTTTTCCATTATGTACTGGTATGATTCTGGGGTTAACACATCCTCCAGGGATTGGTTTAAAACTTCTTCTGCTGTGTATCCCCTTAATTTATAAACTGATGGACTTACATATGTAAATTTCTGAGAGTTTATGTCCATTACCCATATAACATCACCTGAATTCTCGGAAATGAGGCGGTACTTCTCTTCACTTTCGGTTAAAGCTATTTCTGCTTGCTTGCGTTTGGTTATATTTTCGAAAACAGCCACAAAGTATTCCTGGGCTGGGCTGAATACTGATATGTTCAACCAGATTTGGAGGGGTTTGAAATAGGTTTCTATTGATTCAGACACTCCAGTCATGGCAACACGGCCGTATATCTCAAATAATTCTGGTTGCGCTTCTATGATTCCCGGAATGGCTTCTGTGACTTTTTTTCCTTCGATGTTTTCCAGACCGGTGAGTTTGTAAAAGGCACTGTTAACATCGATGTATATCCAGTCCTGGGGATGGCCTTCCTCATCAAAGAGCATTTTACAGTAGGCAAATCCTTCCAGCATGTTTTCAAATAAAGTTCTGTACTTTTTCTCACTTTCCACCAAAGCTTTTTCAACTTTCTTACGTTCAGTGATGTCACGGGAAACAGCAATGGCAACTTCCTGTCCCTGAAGTTGGAAGAGGTGATTGCTCACTTCCACCTGTATTCGTTTTCCCTCCTTGGTGACGTGAATCATCTCAAAATTAGCATAACCATTTTCTCTGAGGGCTTTTGTATTTTCAGGCATTTTATCCCTGAAATCAGGGGCCACAATATCTGCTGGAGACATGCTCAAAAACTCTTCCCTGGTGTAACCAAGTCTTTTTTGACCTACCTGGTTTACCTCCAGAAAGTTACCTGGAAGGCCATCTTCTTTCATGAGGTTCAAACTGATCATGTCATTGGCATTGTTGAACACTTCCCGGAACTTCTCTTCATTTTCCTTTAAGGCAGCCTCCATTTGCCGGCGTTGTGTCACATCATGAGCTAAATGGATGCTACCTCTTAATTGACCATCATCATCGATTATGGGTGAAACTGAGACATTGTAATCTCCGTGGAGTTTATCAATGAAGAATTCACTGCTGTGAGGTTGTTGATCCTGTATGAGCAAGGAATGGGGACAGAAAGAGGGTGGCTCACTGGTACCATGAACCACTGAATAACATTTCACACCAACCAGATTACTTGAGTCAGTATGTAGGCCCTGGGCCATGGCTTTATTAACCTTTTTTATGTTATGCTTCCCATCAATAATGGCTATAGGATCAGGCAAGGCATCAAAGGTGAGTTCCCACTCATCTTCAGAATGTCTCAGTTTTAATTCCACATTTTTACGTTCAGTAATATCTTCTAATGTCTCTAATACACCAATAATATCTCCTTTACCATCTCTGATTTCTGCAGCGGTGAAATAGAGCCAGGTGCCATTTTCACCAACGTCCGGGAAGAAATCCTCGGCTTCAAAGGCATTTTCTACGTAGGGGGATTTTCTGCACTTGTCCTTGTACCATTCCCGGATCCCTTCTAGATCACGGTCCACGAGTAAATCAGCCATTAACGGTCTTTCTTTATGGTATAATATTGTACGGTGTTTATCTGTTCCCAGTATTTCACTGGCCATGCTACCTGTGTATTTTTCCAGGGCTTTATTCCAAAAAATAACCTTGTGATCGTGATTTATGATAAATTGAGGAATGGGAGAGGCATCTATTATTGCAAAAGTTAAATCAGCAGCCCTAATATCTTTTTGCTCCATCCATTCATCCCCATATTCTAGTTGAATTAAAGTTTTTGATATTCTACAGATTTTTTTAGTATCCTAGAAAATAATTGATATTGTATCCTGCAAATAATTGATACTGGCATCCTACATAATAATTGATTTTTTATATGTAACCCCCAATCCAGGGTTAATCCCATAAGTATCATAATAACTCTGTTTTTTAAAAAATTTATAACTATGCCCCATACCCCATTTCCCTGGGAAATAATTGAAAAATTAAAATGTATAGAGATACACTGCCTTTTTTAGTATTCACTGTAAATCGCTTATCAGCCCAAGTCCATGTATTTCTTGATTTGGGGTACTTTAAGTCGGTAGGCTATTTAGAACACACTTTAAAATATTTATTAATAATGGGAAACATAAATAATACAACTTATAGGTGCTTGATTTCACTATTGATATCTCAGGGGGTTATTAATGAGCAGTAGTCCTTATAAATGGGGAGTAGTTTTAATTGCCTGCATGGCAATCTTTATCATTGTTTTAGATTCATCCGCAATGAACGTAGCCATAAGTACGCTGGTTGTAGAGTTAAACACAACTCTATCTGTTATCCAAGCCATTATAGCATTATATGCATTGATAATTGCTTCTTTTATGTTGTTGGGGAGTAAAATCCAGGATATTCTTGGAAGGAAAAAAACATTCCTGGTGGGGCTGATGATATATGCTTCGGGAACAATAATAGCTACATTAAGTATCAATGCTGGAATGCTTCTGTTAGGGTGGGCTGTTCTTGAGGGTATTGGTGCTGCATTGATATTACCCGCCACCACAACCATTGTGGGGGCCAGTTATGAAGGTAAGGATAAAATCACTGCCTTTGGGATCTGGGGAGGTATTGCAGCAGTGGGTGCCGCAGTAGGCCCCATAGTGGGTGGAGTTTTCACCACATACCTCAGCTGGAGACTGGTGTTTGGATCAGAACTGGTATTTGTTGCGGCCATATTAATTTTCAGGCACTACTTAACTGAATCAAAACCAACCCTCAAATGGAAAGATTTAGATATAGTAGGGGCGTTGCTTTCTATAGTTTCCCTGATACTGATCGTTATGGGCATTCTACTTCTCACCAAACCTCAGTACTGGGAATATGTATTGTTACTAGTGGGTTCGGGTGCAATTCTCTTTGTAATCTTTTTATTATGGGAGAGAAGAAGAATCAACAGGGGCCTGGAACCATTATCAGATATAACCCTCCTGAAAAATCGTGTGTTTGGTTTGGGCAACTTTAACTCAGTTATACAGCAGATCCCCCTGGCAGGTTTTCTTTTCATCATACCAGTATTCCTGCAGCAGGTCACTAAACTCAACGCCTTTGACACTGGTTTGGCTCTCTTACCGGCCTCAGTAACCATTCTCATCTTTTCACTTATTGGTGCCAAACTATCATCGGCTTTGGAGTCCAAACATATCATTATGATTGGATTTGTGATTGCCGCAGCAGGAACCTACATACTGGGTGGAGTGTTCAATGTGAATACTCAGATAATAGATCTGGTACCGGGTACTGTGGTTTTTGGTGTGGGTGTGGGTTTACTGCTTTCCCAACTAACCAATCTCACCATGGCAGCGGCGGGTGATGACCAGGAAACCGATGCAGCTGGCCTTTTGAATTGTTTTAAAAATCTGGGTTATTCCATGGGAACAGCCTTAATAGGGGTTTTGCTTCTGCTGGGCATATTTGGTGGATTGACCTCGGGAATAGAAACATCTGGTGTGGCGACTAACATGTCCACTCAACAAATTCAGGATGGTCTTATGAGTTATGTGGAAAAGATGCAGACCGGTACTCCTCCCATACCACCGGAACTGGTGCCTTACTCTGCCCAGATTATAAATTCATCCATAAGCTCTGCAATGAAGCAAACATTCACGGTATTATCCTTGATCCTACTTTTAGGATTCATTACCAGCATATTCCTTCCATCAACCAAAAAGGCAGATTAATAACTGGAGGATAACCAGGAAACAGATAATAATAAAAGAAATGATTAATAAATAATAATATGAACTGAAATTGTATTTGAAATAAAGAATTGATGGAGGTTGGGAAATTGAGCAATCAAATAAACGGAATTTTATTGATGGTACTGGGTGTGATACTGGCAATTCTTTATATTGCTTTACCAAACTTTATATGGTACACCTACTGGCTGGCAGTAATAATAATCGTGGGATACGGTTTTTACACCTACCAAAAAAGAGGATAGTCCTGCACTACCCCCTTTTTTTCTTCTTTCTTGTAGGTTTCTTCTTCCTTGTAGGTTTCCTTTTTTAAGTTTCATTTGGTTTTCTAAAAATTATTAATTTAGAACAATTTAATAGAAAAACACTCTTACCAGCAGAAATCCCTATTTATCAACTTTAAGCGCTTTTTCACCATACCAACTAACTCCCAGGGCACCTAGGGGTGCAGTGAATAATATGGCAATTACAGCTATGGCCAGGATCTCTTGCCCGGATGCAACACCCATTGAAAGTGGAATAGCACCTATGGCTGCCTGTACCGTTGCTTTGGGCATGTAAGCAATTATGCAGAAGATTTTTTCCTGTAAATTTAGATTTGAACCCAATAATGACAGGTATACCCCTGCACTGCGTGCCATTAAACCTATTATGATTATGGTCAGACCCACCACTGCAAATGAAGCTGCTAGGTAGATGTTCACTTGTGCTCCAACCAGTACAAAGAGCAGTATTTCTGCAAATATCCATATTTTATCAAATTTACCCGAAATCTGCATTCCTAGTTCTGGCATTTTCTCCAGTATCATAAATCCAATCACCATAACACCTACCAGGGCTGCGATGGGAACCAAACTGCTTAATGCATCACCTAAATTCTTTAATATGATGGCTGAAGCGAGGATTATCAGTGTCTTCTCGGTGTTACGTATGTTAAAGCGTTTGAAGACATATATTAAGATAACCGCAATGATCAGTCCAAATAGAATTCCCAGAGCAAATTGTAAGGGAATGCTCAGAACTGTCATTAGATAGTTTACCTGCTGGCCTCCGTATATTCCCAGGAATATGGAAAAGATGGTGATGGAAACCACGTCATCAACTGAAGCACCGGTTAATATGATAAGTGGGATTCCTTTACTAGTTCCCATCCTTCTTTTGATGAATGAAAGCATTTGGGGGACGATAACTGCAGGGGATACCGCTGCAATGATAAAACCCAGCATACCTGCTTCAACAAGAGGTAAACCTAAAAGATAGTGGGCTACGAACATTACAGTGAGTCCCTCAACCACATCTGGGATAAAACTCATTTTAACCGCGGCCATTCCAACCTTCCGCAGGCTATCCATGTGGATTCCAAATCCTGCCCTTAAGAGGATTATTATAAGTGCTATTGCCCTTAAATCCCCAGATATATTTAGTATGGCTTTATCAATGAGATTCAACCCATACGGACCTATAATTATGCCCAAAATGAGCATTCCCAGTAATCCGGGGAGTTTAATTTGTTTAAAGAGTTTGCTGAATAATAGACCAAGTAAGATTATAATGGCTACGCTAAAGGCCACGTACTGAAATTCCATTTAGATCAATCCTAATCTTTAAATAGTTTGTTTAGGAGTTATTCCCAACAAGTAGTCAACTAAATTTGATTTAAATTTGTTCAGATAGTGGTATTTGAAAATAGTATTGTTTAGTGGGGTTTTTTCATATTTTAACATTTTCGCTTCTTCCTTTAGATTTTTTTAATAGGAGTCATTAGCTTGTTGTAGCAGTTTATGGTGAACCCCATCACCGAAGGTAAGTGTTATAATTTTTTGATATATAATACTTTTGAAAACTCCCACATTTTTCAATCAAAAATTGATATGTGGATTGATCCGCTCAAAATAGTATATTTTTGACAGACAAAAATTATATGGTAAATTTACCATAACATTAGATTGATACCATAAAAAATAGAAATATTAATTAAATATCAAAGATTGAACTATTTTAGACCATAACTATGAATCTTATTAAAGTTAGATTATTTTTATAGGTTATTATTAATCAGATTACATTAAAAAATTCCAAAAATAAAACATTGTAAATATATTAATTCAAGATTATTATTGGAAATAATGGGGTAAAAATGATTGAACTTTTATTTTTCCTAATCATTCTCTTTATTGTAGCCATAGTTTCCCATAAAATTGGTAAACTACCCATAACCGCCCAGATGATATTTATTTTTGCTGGAATGGCTGCCGGATGGCTTTTTACAGGTTTTATTGATGTTCGAGAACCTCCGGTATCTACATTAGTACTTTTAATAGCAGAAATAGCGCTGGTACTGGTTTTATTTACAGATGCATCTCGTGTGCCATTGAAAGATATTGAATTGAACAATTTACCCCCAAGACTACTTACCATTGGATTACTTCTTACCATAATCCTGGGAATCGTATTAGCAACCTTAATATTCACAAATTTAACATTTTGGGAAGCGGCAATAATTGGTGTGGTATTAGCCCCCACCGATGCTGCCCTAGGGCAAGTTGTGGTGAAAAATAAGGGAATTCCAATTAAAATTCGTGAAGCATTGGAAGTTGAAAGTGGATTAAATGATGGATTAGCAGTTCCCTTTTTGCTGGTTTTTGTTGCCATTGGGATGGCAGAAGAATCATTTTCCCCCTTCGGTTACTTCATCAATATTGCACTGGAACAGATAGGATTAGGAGTACTGGCAGGCCTTTCAGTTGGACTCTTAGGTTCATGGCTGGTTGTAAAATCACAAGCCCGTGGATGGATTACCGCAGAGTATCAAAGAATTGCCTTTCTTGTTTTGGCTGTAATTTCATTTATTGTAGCTGATGAAATAGGGGGTAGTGGTTTTATAGCTGCATTTGTTGGTGGTTTAATAGCGGGATACATTACTAGGGATGCTAGTAAAGTCCTAATGGACTTTGCAGAAACAGAAGGTCAGTTTTTAAACTTAACCGTCTTTTTCCTTTTGGGCATAATAATCCCAGGCCTACTTCCCTATATAACCTGGCAAATTATTCTTTATGCCATATTAAGCTTAACAGTTATTAGAATGGTACCTGTAGCCATATCCTTAATTGGGACTAATATCAATCTGGATAGTGCGTTATTCATGGGATGGTTTGGTCCGAGAGGATTGGCATCGGTAGTGTTGACTCTTTTTGCTTTAGAACTATTGAATCCATTTCCGGGGGAGAATACTTTTGTATTAGTGGTTTTTATAACTGTTTTTTTCAGTGTGGTTGCCCATGGAATAACTGCATTACCCCTATCCAGGATATATGTTCGGCGAAATCAATCAAAAAAGGATTAAATCCGTATTAACATATAATAAGGGGAAAAACAAAAAATTTAAGTTAGATTAGACTGTTATAACAAATCAAAATAGAAATGGCTTTTTTTAAAAGTTGAAATTTATTAAAAAGTTTTGAAATTAAATTATAAAAGTTGAAATTCAATTAAAAAAAAATATGTATTCAAGTTATCCTAACTTGAATTTATCCTGCTATTAGTGCAAAAAGGCCGGCAATAAACATTATGACTATTGCAATCCATAGTAACCACACGGTAAAAACAGGGAATAGCAGGAAAAGAATCAGGAAAATAATAGCAAACCCCACCAGTGACCCACCAGTTGCTTGTTGTTTTTCAACCATTTTTTTTCACCCCCTCTACATAATTATTCTATTATTATAATCTCTTTTTTTAAATATAAGTTATTTTCGGGCATGAATTATATAAAAGGGCATGAATTACATTAAAATTCCATAAAATAATTTAAAATTTAACATTAACTTCACCTGAACATTGTTCTTACGGGGGTTTCCAGTTTGTCCATGTGCTCTTAAAATATAATAAATCACAATCACTAGAATTTAATTCTAAACATGAAAAAATTGGAAATAGGATTATGTCTATGAATTTAGCGTTTTTTACTACTCCCAATAGTTTTTTCGGGTACCTGCATAACCTGCTATCATCATTAATAAAGCCAGTATTAATGGTATTGCGGGTACTCCGGTGTTTTGCATTCGGATGGTAGTTGTGGTGGCAGCGTTTGCAGTTGGCAGTGCGTTTAGCTTAAGAGAATTGATGCCTGTGCTGTTGATGTTATAGGTGTTGGATGCTAATGAAGCTGTGAACAGGTTATTTCCTGGCTGGGTTGTCCATCCAGTTACATAGAGGTAGGGATCACCCACAGTAACGTTTTCTAATGTCCAGATGATATTGTTTCCATTGATTATCCATGTTCCATCACCACTAATACCAGATATTACAAAACCATCTGGTATGGGTATGGTTATGGTAACGTTTTCTGCCGTGTCTGGTCCGTTGTTTCCCAGTTTATAAGTTAAGGTGAAGGTTTCACCAACTCGTGGGTTGTTATTGTTACTGGTTATGGTTATGTAAATATCTGCTGCAGCTGGCACGTCAAGGTAAGCAGTAGATTCATCATTTGAAGGGTTAGGATCATGTACATCAGCATCAACAATTGAAGCATTGTTTTCAATACGAGTGTCAGAATCAACAACCTGTGCTTCAATAGCAAGCCAGAAAGAATCAAACAAACCCAGATGGTTAACAGTCCAGTTTCCAGTTAAAGGATCAAACGACGCATCCTGAGAGACCCAGCTTTGACCATTATCCCAGCTAACCCACCAGTTACCAGTGGCACTTAAACCAGCCGGTAAAATATCACTTACCACCACATTAATATCTGCATCTGGACCGTTATTGTAGAGATTTATTGCGGCAATAACCTTGTCCAGATAATTGGCAGTATTGATGGCTGATCCCCAGTTATCAACACTCCAGAATTCACTAAAAACCCCGGCATCAGCACTGGGCACATCTAATACGTCTATCATGGCTTTGTTGTTGGATAAATTATAGTCATAAGTGTTTGAAGTTACATTGGCATCAAGTAGGGAAATTCCAACATTAATTGCTCTTAAGTTAAATAGTAAGGTTTGATTTACAGATCCCAGGTCACCCAGATCCCAGGTGATTGTTTTTGAAGTTGAATCGTAGTTTGGTGTTCCCTGGGTACATAACAAAAATCCAAGGAATTCCATGTCTGCAGGAACTGGTAAAGTTACCTTCACATTACCAGCAGAGTCTGGTCCATTGTTACCCACTTTGATGGTGATATGGAAGACATCCTCCACATAAGGATGAACATTACTAGAATTCATTGTTATATAAATATCTGCTGAAGCTGAAACATTCAAGTAAGCAGTTGATTCATTATTCACAGTATTGGGATCGTATACATCGGCTTCAACAATTGAAGCATTGTTTTCAATACGAGTATCCGAATCAACAACCTGCGCTTCAATAGCAAGCCAGAAAGAATCAGTCCAACCCAGATGGTTAACTGTCCAGTTTCCAGTTAAAGGATCAAACGACGCATCCTGAGAGACCCAGCTTTGACCATTATCCCAGCTAACCCACCAGTTACCAGTGGCATTTAAACCAGTCGGTAGAATATCACTTACCACTAAGTCACTATCCGCATCAGGACCATTATTATAAAGATTTATGGCTACAATAACCTTGTCCAGATAATCTGCATTGGTGATGGCTGATCCCCAGTTATCTGCACTCCAAAATTCACTGAAAACCCCTGCATCGGCAATGGGCACGTAAAAACTAGCATTGTCAGTCATACCAATATTACTATCATATTGATCCAGTTGGGATAGGGTGGCGGTATTATTCACTGTTGTTCCTGCAACAGCACTGGTTACAGTGGCGGTGATATGAATCACAGCGGAAGTGAAGGCATTGATCTGGTTTATGGTCCATACACCAGCGGAGTATGATCCATCACCTACAGCAGAGACAAAGGTCAGTCCAGCAGGTAAGATATCGGTGATTTTGATGTTGGTGGCGTTTTCTGGACCCCCGTTGGTTGCGGTTAAGGTGTATACAATGTTTTGACCCACATTTTGGGTGGTGACATTCACACTATTATCCACTACCACTGCAGCTTGTGCTAGTACTTTTGTTTTTGTGGTTACACTGCTGCGTAGTGAATTATCTTCGTTTTGCGCGGTTCGTTTGGCAGTGTTGTTAATGGTTATGGTTGCAGGATGAGGGTTGACTGTGACCAGAATTTTCAGTTGGGCTGTTCGTCCAATGGGCAGTGAACCTATGGTCCAGTTTCCAGTTGCTGGGTCATAACCCGCGCTAAGCTGATCCCAAGTATGAGTGGTTAAGTTCCATACATAGTAAGATGATAAGGTGGTGCCGGATGGTATGGGATCGGATATTATGAGTCCGGTGGCTTCATTTGGACCGTAGTTGGTTGCTGTTATTAAATATTCAATGGTATCCTGGTTGTAATCGTATTGGGTTAATGTGGCATTCATTTTCAAAGCCACATTCGCGCTTTTTACTTTACTGATGTTAACTGATACTACTTGCCTACCAACACGAGCATAAACCCGGCCATCTCCTATGATTGCTGGTGTGAAGATAGTAGTTGCAACTCCAGATGTAGTTGTGGTCGTATGGGTGCTTAGTGTTCCTCTAAGTACTCGGAATGTTACTTTAACACCATCGGGCACAGTCATGTTGTAGGTTTCTTTGGTGTTCTGTCCTGCTGAGTTCATTATCAGGGTTGAGGTCACTGTTGAAGTCTGGTCTCTTTTTATTGGGTTTGGATCTGCAGTTATGTTGAGCACTAAATAGGGAGTGTAGTAGTTAGTTAAATCATTTTTACCTCGCACCAGGTTGGCGATTTCCGTGCTATTGTTGATTCCCCACCAGTTGTTCTGTAGATTGAGTTTACTAGAGTTATATCCGTTTAAATATACATCCTCTATGTAATCTTTAGGTTTCAGATCACTATCGATATAAAAGGTACCTTCATCTTCAAAACTGCAGAAATTCACTGCCACTGGATCGTCTGTGTCGGAGTAAATACCGTTCCCTTTCCCATAATCTATTTGCACATTAAAAAGCCATTGCACATCATATTTTTCAGCAAAATATTTTGCGAATGCGTTTATAACATCAACACCAGCCATGTTCCCCCTTAGTTCACTTTGTGTGATGTTTAAAGAACCAGTATTATATATAGCACCACCATCTCCTGCAGAATGACCTAATCCTGCAATTCGGGCCCTATTATTAGTTATTATGGTTTCATTAATGGTTAATACGCCCTCGTCATCATTGTATATGGCCCCACCATTTCCCCCATCACCCCAGGGAAGATTATGATCAAATTCACTGATCTGAAGAACGCCCCCTCCAATACCAGCTAGATTCCTATCAATAACTGTACCCTGATTTATGAGTAATTTACCGTTGTTGTAGATGGCACCCCCATCACCCCCATTTCCGGCATCACTGGTAAGATCACCACTATCTCCACCACTTCCAGCTTCGTTCTTGGTTAGAGTACAATTGGTGATTGTAAAATCACCTTTCTGGTCGTTGTAGATGGCACCCCCATCACCCCCATTACCTCCACTTAATGCATCTAATGGCAGTTCTCCAATGGATCCACCTTTTCCTCCTTTATTATTAGTTAGAGAGGTGTTGGTTATGATAAATATGCCGTTGTTGTAAATGGCACCCCCATTACCTCCATCTCTACCATTTCGGGTATCAGTTCCATCACCACCATTTCCAGCGTAGTTACCATCAAATTGGGAATTGGAAATAGTGGCAGTTGCTCCGGATAAGTTGTAGATGGCACCTCCATCCCCACCAGAAGCCCCTTCAGCACCATTATTTGAATCTGAACCATTTCCAGTGTAGTTATCATCAAATTCACAGCCATCTTCGACAGTTAAAGTAGCACCGTTATATATTGCACCACCATTACCTCCAGCACCACCCTGATTATCGTTACTGGCGCTTCCACCGTCTCCAGCCCAATTATCGCTGAGTTCACAGTTGATTAGGGTTAGAACAGTTGATACTGTGCGGTCTTTATCATCTGCTTCATTATATATTGCTCCGCCGGAACCTCCTTGTTGTCCGTTTTTGGAGCCAGTGGCGGATCCGCCGTTTCCCGCATGGTTGGCGTCGATTTCACAATCTTCTAGTGTAATAACCCCTCTGTTGTAAATTGCTCCCCCATTTCCAGCATCACCCCCATGATGTCCATTTCCAGCATTATTGGCATTAATTATGCTATCAGTGATAAGTACTGTTCCAGCGTTCTCATCATTAAAGATAGCCCCTCCATTTCCACCAGCTCCCCCACGGGAGGCGTCCTCGTTTTCCCCACCATCCCCAGCACAGTTATGGTAGAATGAACAATTATCTTCGATGGTTAAAGTAGCACCGGCTGCATTGTATATAGCTCCTCCAGAGCCTCCAGAAGACCCATCATGAACACGGCTACCATCTCCACCATCTCCCGCATTATTATATTCAATATCACAGTTCTGTAGATTTAGAATACCAGCATTATATATGGCCCCACCATTACCTCCAGATTTGCTCTCCCCATCTTTTCCTGAATTTCCGTTGGCATCCCCACCTTTTCCAGCATTATTATCATGTATGTAACAGTTAATGGCAGTTAAATTACCTTTATTAGTGTTGTATACTGCCCCACCATCACCACCAGGTGTTGCATCTCTAGCATTATCACCCTTTGCAGCCTGATTATAACAGATTTCACAGTTATTAAGTATTAAATTACCTTCATTGTATATTCCACCACCATTCTGGCTTGCTTTACCATTTTGTATGCACAGGTTTTGGATTAGAACCGTATATCCCGGTTCAACATGGAAAACCGTGTGATCATCTTTACCATCTATGAATGTACTATCAGATCCCGCACCAGTGATGGTTAAATTCTTACCCACTTTTATACTCTCATCATCAGTATAATTTCCAGTTGTCAGGTTCAGTGTATCACCGTCATGGGCACCGGTTATAGCATTAGAAATGGTACCGTCTCCAGGGTTAACATTTATGGTTGCGGCATATGCAGAGTTAGCAAAAATTAAAACAAAAAAGGCTAAAATTGTTGTGAAAATAACTTTATTCCTCATTTTCTCCCCTTTACTTATGATAAAAATTCAATAATTTTATTTGCCACTAACATAATTAAATGTTTTGATAAAGACTAATTTTATGTGACCCTTTTCACAATAGAAGTAACTTATCCTTTTTATACCCCTGATCAAATCAGATCTGGAAATATTAGAACAATAAATATTTATTAATGCTTTTATTTATAACTAAAGTCCATTAAAGTACCCCAAAAATAAATTTAGGAATTAATTAAACTTAATTTATAAAATTAAACTCGTTAAAGTCTGCATACTCCATTATTCCCCCCTATATGTTAATATTTTTTTTAACAATACTAAAAAATTTTTATTTAAACCAAAATATTTATATAGTTATAATACTGATTAGTCATATAACTGACTGGTGAGTCATGAAATAAAAGTCATTGATCCATTAGTCACAATTGTTATGGTGAAACATATGGCACTGGCAAAATGGAAGGAAAGAGAAAAAGAACAACGTCGAAATGATATTATCGATGCTGCTAGGAAACTATTCGCTAAAAAAAACCTTGATGAAGTTTCAATGGATAAAATAGCAAATGAAGTTGGTTTTGGCAAAGGTACGCTTTATCTTTATTTTAAAAATAAAGAATCATTATACTTTGCTGTAACCTTACGCAGTACTCGAATTTGGGCAGAAATGGTTAAAAAAGAGGTTAAAAAGGGAAATACTAGTTTAGAAAAGTTAAAATTATATGGAAATGCAAATAGGGAGTTTTCTAATAAATATCCCGATGATTTCAGGCTATTATATTCCCCTTCATCAATTAAAAAACAATTTGATATGGATAAAATGACGAGTAGTGAAGAGTTCCAAGAAGAAAGGGACTTATTCAAAGAAATAATGTTCATAGGAATAGATTTGATACAAAAAGGAATAGATGAGGGTGAAATCAGACCTGATGTGGATCCTACTGAAGCTGCTATTCTCCTATCAGTAATCTTCAATGGTAATGTGAATATGGGGGACTGGAGTAAAGAGATACTGGAAAGCAAGGGGATTGATGAACAGAAATTTACCAATGATATAGGGGACTTTTTTCTCCATATGTTAATGAAATAGAAGAAACTGGTGAATATCTCAAAGGGAATTAACTGATTTAGCTAACTGAGATTTAAATGCGGACAAACATGATTGAATTGAGTTTTTATAGTAAAAAAAAGCTAAATGAGAATTATTATAGTAAAAAAAGAGCCAAATAAGAGTCATTATAGTAAAAGGAGAGATGAATATGGATTTTAACAGATTAGGAAATAATTTAAACCAACTTTTAAAATTGGAAAACGAACCAGTAGCCATAAAATGGTCTGTAAACGAACCAGAAAACGTTGAAAAAGAAGAAGGTAAATCAAGATTCTGCAGTAAACTTGAAAAAGCCATGAAAGGCGAAATGTTCTATGCAACTTTAGAAGAGGAGGAATGTATGGGTGGTGCCAGATACTCTGGACTTAAAAGTATGGATGAATATCCGGCAAATGTACAAAGTGGTACATTTATGGTTCCAAGGGGCCTATACAAGGATATTCCTGCAGTACAGCGTTCAAGGAAAAATGAAACATACATAGAACCTGGAATTTTTAGTGCAATTATATTCGCCCCGCTTAATAAGGCAGAATTTGAACCAGATGTTGTATTTATAGTCTGTAACGCGAAACAGGGAATGGAAGTACTCCATGCCAATGCATATGACTCAGGATCACATGGGCTGGGCGCTGACGCAGCCCCCATATGCAGTTCAATGGCTGCAGCTCCCTATATGACTGGAAAAGTCACTTATGGATTTGGTGACGTTGGAGCAAGACAAAATATGGATATTAATTCTGGAGAAATTATGGTCAGTATTCCTGGAAGTGACTTATCCCGTATTGTTTCTAATTTAAGCCAGATGCGAACTAAAATATTATTTAAGGAAGAATGAAGTTATTTAAGGAAAATAATGTATTATTTAAGGAAGAACAATTTTTAGGGGCTAATAAAAATTTCAGGGTATTGTATTTTATTTTTATCTTTTTTAAAAAGTCATTTAGTAAAAAAAAGAATTTAACCCCCTCATAAAATCGCTGCAATCCCTTAAGAATGATAAATGTAAAAAAATAGACCCCAGTGATAACTATGGACTATGAAGACCATTATAAACTTCCTAAAAATAGAATAATCCTGATTATGGCAGGGTTAATGGTTGGACTTCTGGTAGCTGCCTTTGATTATTCAATCATGGGAACAGCTATGCCTAAAGTTATTAACAGTTTACAGGGAATGGAATATTACACATGGCCCTTTACAGCCTATATGTTAACTTCAACCATTGCCATAATCCTTTTTGGTAAACTATCAGATATTTACGGTAGAAAACATGTTTTAATCCTTGGGATCATCACATTTGTTATAACTTCAGTTATGTGCGGGTTTTCCACCAGTATGTTTCAACTGATCCTGTTTAGAGGGCTTCAGGGAATTGGGGGTGGAATTTTAGTATCCCTCCCATTTATGGTGGTTGGAGAAATTTTCTCGCCGAGGGAAAGAGCCAAATACATGGGAATACTGGGATCAGTATTTGGACTGGCCGATGTTTTAGGGCCAATTATTGGTGGAGTGGTCACTGATACCTTCGGCTGGAGATGGGTGTTTTTTATAAATATTCCAGTTGGGATCGCCGCTGTATGCATAATCTGTTATTCTCTACCCAACTTCAAATTACCCGATGTTAAAAAAATCATTGACTACTCCGGGATCATAACCTTTACACTAACTTTAAGTTCACTGTTTCTGGCACTGACACTGGCTGGAGATTTAAATACATATTCATCAGCTGAGATAGCTGGACTTCTTGTATTTTTAGGAATCATGTTTAAACTATTCATCTCGGCTGAAAAAAGAGCAGCAGAACCTATTTTACCGTTACATCTATTTAAAAATCCAATATACAATGTATCCTCATTAGAAAGCTTCATAGCCGCAGCATTGATGTTCTGCGGGATAATTTACGTCCCATTATTTGCACAGGGCGTTTTAGGCATTAGTGCAACAAATTCAGGCCTCCTCATGATCCCCATGCTTTTCAGCCTTACACTGACCTCAGTAATCACCGGAGAAATCATTTCAAGGACAGGGAGATATAAAAAGCTGGTCATTACTGAATTTATCATAACCGGAATAGGAGTTGTGCTTCTAGCTTCAATGAATGTCAATACACCGTATTACCTTTTGCTAGCCTATTCCACTGTTCTGGGTATTGGTTCAGGAATGGCCTACACAATATTCAATGTGGCAGTGCAAAATGCATTTCCACTACGAGAAATAGGTATTGTAACCGCTTCTATAAGGTTTTTCAGAAATGTGGGCACCATTGTGTTCGTTTCAATATTTGGATACATAATGAATTTCACACTGGCTAGTTCTGCTAGTGCTACTGCAAGTTATACACAGGCTTTAGCACTTTCTATCCAGAATATTTTTCTAGTGGCCATAGTACTGGCCTTTGTAGGACTGGTTATTGCATTCTTCCTTAAAGAAATACCTCTAGGCGATGATGAATCAGATGAAGATGCATCCAAATAACTCCGGATAAATTTAAATTTTTAACAGGGAGACTGAATAAAAATAAAGAGACTGAATAAAATTAAATTTTTAACACAAAAACTGAGTAAATTAAATTCTTAACAGGGAGACTGACTAAAAAGGGAGATTGATAAAGTGATTAAAGTGGCTGTAACCGGCGCAGGCGGAAGAATAAGTTCCAAAATAATTAAAACCATACTCAAACAGGAAGATATGGAAGTTGTGGCAGTTATAGGGGCACCAAATACTCCACTTGAAGGAAAGGATGCGGGTGAAGTGATGGGTGCGGGAAAGATCGGTATCCCTGTAACTGGTGCACAAGGGCTTGCAGATGTTTTAAATGAAAAGAAGCCTGATATTCTTGTTGATTTTACCATAGCAAGTGCCGCAGTGGGTACAATAAGAACTGCGGCAGAATGTGGTGTTAATGTAGTTGTAGGCACAACTGGACTTTCAGATGAGGAGATGTTATTGATAACTGAATCCATTGAAGAGAATAATATAAAAGCAGTTATTTCTCCAAACATGGCAGTAGGTGTGAATGTGTTCTTTAAGATCATCAAAGACCTTGCAAAGATTCTCTCAGATTATGATATTGAAATAATAGAAGCTCATCACAAACATAAAGTGGATGCGCCTTCTGGCACAGCCTGTAAGGCTTATGAAATTATAGCTGATGAACTGGGAAGAGCTGATGAACTGGGGAGAGTAAACAATGAATCCTGTGTCTGTGGTAGGCAGGGAATGGTGGGTGCACGAAGTCCTGAAGAAATAGGAGTACATGCAGTTCGGGGTGGGGATATTGTTGGAGATCATACTGTGCTTTTTGCTGGTGATGGTGAAAGATTGGAAATTATCCACAGAGCAGGAAGCAGGCAGGCATTTGTAACTGGAGCGATTAAAGCAATACAATATATTGATTTTGAAGCTCCTGAGGGAAAAATCAGTACCATGGCTGATGTTCTTGGTATAAAATAATAATAAAAATAAAATATAAAAAATATGGCTTATTTTGCAAATGGGACCTACCTTATTTTGCAGATGAGCCTATTTATTTGCAAATAATATCGATAAAATCCTACTTTGAGAAAAATAAATTTACTTCGTTAAACTCCTATATTACGAAGTACCCAGAAGTGCTAAAATTACCGTGAATATAATAACCAAAAAAAACCTTCAACCACAGCAATATAATAACCACCTTGTCCCCTCCAATTTTTTATTTGAATAAAAAATTGTAAAGTCCTGAAATCTATGGGACTTCAGGAATAAAATTTCATTTTGAAAGATTTTATTCTTCGATATTTACTTTAGTTATGTCTTCTACCGTTTTAGGTAGAGTTATGGTCAGTGTACAATCTTTGTATTTAGCTTTGGCTTCTTTAACTTTTATTTCCGTAGACAGGGGTATTTTTCTATGTGTTTTACCGTAACTTCTCTCTTTTTGGGTGAACTTTGCATCTTCAACTTCAGGTTCTTCTTTGTACATTGCGGTGATTTGTACACTGTTTTTTGAAATACCAATGTCGATATCATCTTTTTTGACACCGGAAATATCGGCTATTAATGTAATGGTGTCGTTGGTTTCCAACACATCAACTAATGGTTTTAAAGCTTTTTTGGGTTTTTTTGAAGCTTCTGAAGTTTCAGGTTCGGTGGTTGTGTAATCTGATATGACTTCATCAATTTGCCCTTTTCCTTCCTTGACTCTTGATACCAAATCGTTCAATAATTTCTCTGCAGGGGTCATCCCTTCTTTTTTACTCTCTTTTTCGAATTTTTCTTTATGTTCTTCAGCTTCTTCCTTGACTTCTCCCACTTTTTCCTCTATTTCTTCTTTTTTCTCCGAAGCGCCTTCTTTAACTTCCTCTATCCTACTGCTAATGTCTTCTTTCGTTTCAGATGCAGTTTCTTTTGCTTCTCCCATTTTCTCCGAAGCACCTTCTTTAACTTCCCCTATCCTACTGCTTATGTCTTCTTTCGTTTCAGATGCAGTTTCTTTTGCTTCTCCCATTTTCTCCTTTACATCTTCTTGTTTTCCTTTCACTCCGCTCTTTTTCTTATGCAACTTTTTATGCATCTCTTTTTTCATTTCCTCTGCTGATTTAGCTACTTCATTTGTCATGTAAATCACCTCATGACTGAAAATTTATATCCATAATTCTTTTTGATATGTTATTCCGTCTTGAAAATTCTGCCTTTAATTAGAACTTTATCACCAATAGCTTCAATCATTTCGTAGGGTACTATTTTGTTATCGCCTAGGCCAACTTTTGCTGATAATCCCGCTTCTTTTAAAATAATAGATTTTACTGTGTTGGTTTCAAAATCCCATTCTACATCATTCACTAACCCCACTTGGTCTCCAGATTCATCTAAAACATCTTTACCAATCAATTCATCTGATATTTTCATCTTTTTCCACT
>Ga0209340_1001215_pt1 | contig 20023 bp, 18 predicted proteins | sample EPASupsiteSAE323_FD_187266 | JGI IMG/M metagenome (GOLD analysis project Ga0209340, IMG submission 187266) | Bioremediated contaminated groundwater from EPA Superfund site, New Mexico - Sample SAE3-23 (SPAdes) (version 2) | ecosystem: Environmental > Aquatic > Deep subsurface > Groundwater >... | reverse complement strand
CGGCCCCTGAAAATCAACATTACTGAACCTGATGGGATGTCTTGACGTACCGACCAGGGGAAATGTCTATATCAGGGGCCGGAGTATTAAAACCCTCTCCGATGATCAACTCACCATTCTGCGGAGGGATGAGCTGGGTTTTATCTTCCAGCAATTTAATCTTATCCCCCTCCTAAATGCCCTTGAAAATGTCAGGTACCCGCTGATCCTGAAAACCGGGATGTCGGCTTCACGGGAACGGTGCCAGGAGATCCTGACTGCTGTCGGCCTTATTCCCGAACTATGGAATCACAGGCCAAATCAGCTATCGGGAGGTCAGCAACAACGGGTGGCCATCGCACGGGCCCTTGTGAATGATCCATCAATTATCCTGTGTGATGAACCGACCGGGAACCTTGACACGAAGACCGGGCAGGCTATTATGACTCTCCTTGACCGGCTTTGCCGCGAAGAAGGAAAGACGGTGATTATGGTCACCCATGACACAAGGACAGCGGATTATGCCAGACGGGTGATAAGGATAGAAGACGGCCGGATTATTGAGGAGATCTGATGGCAGGAGGATCTCTTTTCTTTAGTCTTGCCGTCCGGAACCTGCAGATGCACTGGCTCCGGTCCCTGCTGGCCGCGATAGGAATTATAATTGGTGTCATTGCCATCTCCTCGATGGGAATTCTTGGTAATGCTCTCTCCCTTTCGATCACCAATTCACTCTCTGATGTTGGTGACTCCATAGTTGTCACTCCCCATGTCGGGTACCAGGGGGGGATGGGGGTGAGCTCCTCGACGAGTGAACGCCTGACTGACAGACAGATTGAACTGATTAGACGGGCTGCAACTACTAACAAGGTGGTTGCTATATATTCCGGAGGTGATCGGGTTAAGGTAAAAAGGGATTATTTGTATGCCTCGGTGTACGGTATAGATCCCATGGATATTCCTTCCCTTCTCGAGATCGACAAGGGCCAGTATCTACGTGGATCCTCTGGGGTAATAATCGGTTCTAAATTTGCAAAAGACAATAACCTGACAGTGGGATCCCGGATCCTTATCGGTGAAATAGAGAGCGGGGTCAGGGTGGTCGGCATTCTCAAGGAACGGGGAATGGGTTTTGACATAAATCCCGATTCTGCAATCATCTCCTCTGATCTCTGGTACCGGGACTTCTATGATACAAGAGGGCATGATATGGCAATCATCAAGGTTACTAATCTTAAAGATATCGATCGAATCAAGACCTCGATAGAAAATCAGCTGAATAAGCGGGAAACAGAGGTGGATGTCTATGAGACCCGGATGATTCTTGATTCGATCACTGAAGCGTTTGGCCAGATTACTCTCTTTACGATGGCAATCGGGGGCATTTCACTCATAGTCGCAGGAGTTGCTATCTTTAATGTGATGATGATGTCGGTTATGGAACGGTACAAGGAGATCGGTATCATCCGGTCTATTGGAACACGAAGAGCAGAGGTCAGAAGCATGTTCATTTATGAGGCCCTGATTCTCGGCCTCTCCGGTTCAACAATAGGGGGTATCATAAGTTTTGGACTCTGTTACCTGGTTGTTGCCGTTTTTATGAACGATGTCTCGTATATCCTTAATCCTTCGTCATTGATTCAAATCCTTTACGGTATGACATTCGGAATTGTGACAAGCATGCTCTCCGGGCTCTACCCGGCCTGGAAGGCCTCAAGCCTCAATCCGATTGAAGCCCTCCGTCATGAATAAAAATTAGATTCAAAGAATTCTTAATTATATCAGGTATTGATTTTTATCACCTGATCATACAGAATTTCTATTTATCTGTTTTGAGTAAAATCATATTGTGTACTTGCATTTCCAATAAATTCTTATGGATACCAGGTATCTTTTGACATATCCCATTATTTATTGAAAATGCGATAAATATGTAAATATCTACTGGTTTAAGATATGGAAATTTATTGTAAGGATAAACTAATTGCATCAATCTGGGGACATTTTTTAGTTGATCTCTACACGCCCATTCTTCCGATAATACTTCCTGCACTCATTCTGAAGATGGATCTTTCATTTTTTCTAGCAGGATTAATTGTAACCACATTTAACGTGACTTCTTCATTGGTTCAGCCATTTGCAGGATTATATAGTGATAGGACTGGTAGAAAGGCAAATATTTCATTATGTGTCTTGTTCTCATCAATTGGTATTTCTCTTGCAGTTCTAACAGAAAATTACTATGTGATGTTAATTCTGGTATCAGCAGCTGCACTTGGTAATGCACTCTTTCACCCGGCAGCAATGGATTCTGTGTTCAGACTAAGTCCTCCATATAAACGGGGATTATATAACTCCATATTTACCACAAGTGGTAGTATCAGTTATTCGTTAGGGCCATTAATTGCTGGAGTAATGATAACCTTCTTCGGACTTACAAGTCTTGTACTGCTTGTAATTCCAGGGATCGTTGGGGCTATATGGATCCACAGTGTATACAAAAAAACCTGCAACATTGATAATATGCAGTATACACGTAAAAGTCCGGTGGAAATAAAGGAGAGAAAAAAATACTGGTGGGTTCCTGCAGGACTTGTGGTTTCTTTATGTTCACTTCGTGCCTGGGCATATATAGGAATAATTACATATCTGCCATCACTGTTGATATTAGGTCAGTACGGAATGGATACCGTAACAACCTCCATTATTGTCTCAGTTATGCTGTTTATTGGTGTTGCTGGACAGATTGCAGGAGGTTATTTCTCTGACAGGTTTGGCAGGAAAAACATGCTGGTATTTGGGTTTGCCTCTGCCATTCCTTTCTTCTGTTTAATATTTCTCTCCAAAGGATGGCTTATGTACCTGGGTATTTTCATGTATGCATTCTTTGCAAGTTTCTGTTATGTAACATCTGTTACTATGGTGCAGGAGATGTTACCTGGAAGTGTTGGTTTTGCATCAGGACTAACACTCGGACTTTGTATCGGAGTTGGCGGGGTTGGTGCTGCAGTTATAGGCTGGGCAGCAGATGTTATGGGATCACTTTCGGATGCAATGTTCCTGCTTGTTATTCCGACAATATTGTGTCCGATACTTGCATTATTTATCAGATATCCTGAAGAATTGAGAATAAATACAATGATAAAAGTAGGAAAAAAACATTAATAACTTATATTCTCTTGTTATATTTTCATCCCGGGTATTTTCCCTGATTATTCTTCCATTATCTTTAAAAATTGATGAGGGTTGAGATTGAAATTTTACTCGTCTGCTGCCTGGCAGTATAGCTTTATGGCTGGAGGAGTCCTCACAGCATTCATAAGTGAAGTGAATGCTGACCAGGATAATTATAACTGGTATCCTTTAAGTCTTTTTTGCCCATATTTAAATCATTCAATCAGAACTAATCCGGGTTTATTTTTTTCAGGGATTGTTCCTTAAGCATATCCCTTACTCTCTCTATCTCTTCGCTCTTCTTATCATAATCACCCTCAATCAGTCCTTTTAGTTCATTAAGGATCTCCTCAAGACTCCTGGCCAGGTGATAAATTTTAATTGGTCGCCCCTTATTCTCTGACAGAAGACTTACAACCTTGATCCATCTTCTTTTTATCAGATCAGTAATAGCAAGACTAACTTCAGGCTGCCGAAGATCACATACCCGTTCCATGTCCCTGGCAGTAAGATCAATATCCCATAATGCCAGAACTAAAACCCGGGCGGTGTTTTTCTTTAGTCCGATATCCCAGAATAGTGCTGCAATCTCCTCCTCCCCCTCGGAAAACTGCAGAGATGATAAGTCTCTCAATCTTAACCCCCTAGATCTATCTGTGCATTAATATAATGCACGACGCAATATATCTATCGATTCGAATGCAGAGGGATTGATGATCCTGGGAACTAAGAAATCATCCAGATAATTATCAAATTATATTTCCTGCTATATTACGAATTTACATACCACAGCTTTATAAATGCCGAAAATAAAGTGAGAAACATCAGGTGGAAGTTATGCTGGAAAATGTAAAAATCGGCAGGAAATTGATAGGTGGATTTATACTTACCATCATCATTATGCTCATCATTGCAGGAACGGGGTTTGTTTTTATAAGCAGCCTTGCAGAGAAGAGCCAGGCAATGTATAATGATAGGTTATTACCGATTCAACAAATTGGAGTAATAAACGGAGCGTTCACTCAGTTCAGGGGAGATGTATATAAAGCGATGCTTGTTCCGGCAGAAAGAGATACAAGTCTCGCCTCGGCAGAAACGGCATTGCAAAGTGTAGACACCCAGATAGCATTAATTGAAAAATTAAACCTAAATCCTGAGGAAAAGGAAGTATTCGAATCTTTTAAAACGGCTTTCAAAGGATACAAGGATGAATCAAATAAACTCTTGAATCAGATAAAAGAAAATAAAATAGATGAGGGAATAAAAGCCCTGTCAGCCGGAACAGTACTTGCAAATTACCGGACCCAATGTATTTCAGCCCTTACAACCCTGATGGAGACAAATCTTAAGGTAGCGGAGCAGATTGAAGAAGAAAATACCAGTAATGCAGAAACCGCAAAAACCACGATGATCATTATCACTATTCTGGGAGCAATTATAGGGATCGGGTTTGCATATGCCTTAACCCGTAGTATTACAGGCCCGCTCGCAAAAACAGTTGAAATGATCGAGGAGATGAGGCATGGCCACCTCGGTATGAGACTTTCAATGAATCGGAAAGACGAGATTGGAATTCTTGCCGGTTCAATGGATACTTTTGCTCAAAACCTCCAGCATGAAGTTATTGGTATTATGAAATTGATTGCATCCGGTGAAAAGGTTGCTTCAGTTACTATCATGGATGATCGGGATGAGATTGGTCCTGCCCTGAAAGAAACCGTTGATACCCTGAATAACCTTCTTGAAGAGACTAAACAATTATCTGAATCAGCAGCTGAAGGTGATTTAAATATCCGGGGAGATGTCATTCGGTTCAAAGGAGGATATAGAGATATTATAGCAGGAATTAATACTACTATTGAAAATATTATCGGACCTGTAAATGAAGCAATGAACCTGGCCGCTGCATATGCCATCGGAGATTTTTCGGCGAAATTCAATAGGGATATTCAGGTGAAAGGAGACTTTATTCCATTCAGGGATTCCCTGGAAAAAATCGGTATTGATACGGGTCAGGCTATAGGTCAGGTGAAAAATGAGGTTGATTCACTTCTTGCAGGCATGGAAGAGACAAGTGCAAGTGTGGAAGAGGTCACAGCGGGTGCTCAGAATCTTGCTCATAATGCAGAGATGGTAAGTGATCTCTCTGAAAAAAGTAGTAATGGTGTAGCCCAGGTTCTACAGGCGATGAATGATCTTTCAGTAACCGTATCGGCCGTTGCCGGCCAGGCAAATGAGGTGGCAAATCTAACTCAGGAGACTGATGATTTATCGAAAAAGGGAGCCGGACTGGTTGAAAGAACAGATCAGGGAATGCAGAAGATTACTTACTCCTTTAATGAGACTGACAAGGTTATAGATGAGATAGGAGAACAGATGGAGAATATCGGGACAATTGTAAATGTTATTAGTTCCATTGCTGATCAAACCAATTTACTAGCCTTAAATGCTGCAATTGAAGCTGCAAGGGCAGGAGATGCAGGACTTGGATTCGCTGTTGTTGCCGATGAAGTAAAGGCGCTGGCTCTTGAGTCGCAGCAGTCTGCAGAAAAAATTGCAAAACTGATTACAGATCTCCAGAAAAAATCCAAAGTTGTAACTGAATCGATGAAAACGTCTTTAAATGATGTTGAAGAAGGAAATGTAGCCGTTAAAGAGGCCCTTACAGTCTTTAATAAGATTGCAGATGCTATTGCTCTGGTCTCCATGAGGATTGGTGAGGTTGCCGGGGCAAGTGAAGAACAGGCTGCATCTGTTCAGGAGATCAGTGCAAGTGTACATGAACTGGGCAGCCTGATAGAACAATCGGCAAAAGAGGCGACGGACTCATCAGCAGCTACCGAAGAGGCTTCTGCTGCTCTTGACCAGATTACCCGGGTAATTACTGATGCAACCGCTTCAGTAGATCGGATATCTCAGTCAATGGGCCGATTTACTATCTGATTTTCACTCTTAATTTTTAGACCAAAAATATCAAATCATTTTTTCAATAAATTACAATAACTGATATATCCCGGTGAATTGTCAGAAAAAAGGAAAAAAAGGGAATACCTTTGTCGGTTATAAAAGAAATAAACTCTTAAATCCGTTTATCTGTATAAATAACCCGTTGGTTTTTTCTCCTTTTATCGTGCGTATATGATTGTTCCTACATTCTCACCGTTAACTGCCCGTGTTATCATTCCTGGTTTATGGCCATTGACTATCTGGACTTCAGATATATTCCTGCATTCCAGCATGAGTTCAACTAGTTTTCTTTCAAGTACCAGATCTTCCATATTTAAATTAATTAATTCTGTTGCTGTGATTTCAGGTATTAATTCCGCATCAGGATATTTTGGATGGCGGGTATATAATCCATCCACGTTTTTGGCAAGAATACATCTCTTTGCTCCGAGCACTTCTGCGGCAAGGAACGCTCCTGTATCTGTACGATGAGGAGGGATACCTCCGTTGGTCCGTTCAGACGGATGTTCATAAAGACCATAGGGAGGAGTTCCATGGGTTATCGGAAGGGCTCCCATGCCAAGAAGTGTAGGGATCTCCAGTAGATCACTTGTGTGAATGCGTTTAGCCTTATAAGATGCCATCAGAGTTGCAAGCATCAATGCATTCTGTTCAGATATTTTACTTGTAAGTTCAGCAAGCACTCCGGTAGGCATCCCAAGATCAAGTCCTATATCCATAATATGCCTGACCCTGACACCCCCTCCGGTTATCAACAGAAGCTGATGTTGTTTTGAAAGTGCTCCTAGTTCCTCAACAAGTGGCAGAACTACCTCACTTCCATAATCGATGATGCCGTGCCCGCCAATTTTGATGACATTAAGTTCAGGTAGTATACGGACAAGTGGCCGGTCTGAATATCTGTCAAATAATCCCTTTCTGACCAGTGTCTCGCCCTGTAATTTGTTTTTAATCTCGTGTCTTTCGTGCATATTTTTACTCGGTAACCTATATATAGTATAAAGATCTATAGATAGATTGCTAATAACCAACTGGTATATCATCTGTGATACACCAAGGTATAGCAGAGGTGGAAGAAATGAAAATCTATGCACGTGAACGCCAAAAAGTCGGAGAAGGTGTCAAACAGCCTAAATACAGAATTGTTGCAGTAACCGGAGGCCAGATTCAGATAGTGGCAACACATTTCAGAAAAATGGAACTAGAGATGATTGCAAAAGAAGTTGGCGCTGAACTGGTTTTATTAGAACCTGTACCCGACGATCAGAAGAAAAAACACTAACTTTTTGTGTATACTTATTGTGTTTAAAAACTAACCTATTCTATATGACATCTCTCTCAATTGAGGCTCTTTTTGAATCTGCAGTCAAAATTTATTTATTTGAGGATAATGCAGTCACTCTGACCTTTTCTAAATCAGGTATTCAGATCAGGTTTCCGACGACCAGACGACTAGCTGAATTTCTGGATGTTCCCCATTACTATATTCTGCCATATTTTGCGATGATGGAAGAACAACAACTGGTAACCAGAGCTGAACGTGTCGGGATATTAACAACAAGCAAAGGAACTGAATGTTTACTAACACTGATGCGTAATAATTATTTAGCAGATAGTATAGCAATTTTGGGAGAAAATATTTTTAATGAGATTGTAAGCCGGATAAAATAAATTAGTCCGAATATCATTTCAGGTTAATTTCTCATCAGGAAATTCATTCTATTCTGTTAATCCCGTTTTACAACATGCCACTGACCTTCTATCTCCTCTACAAGTAATATGGGTTTTCCAAATATCCTAACCGGTTGAGGGAATTTTCTCATCTGAACAAGTCCCTCCTTTAATTCTCTTCCATCAATTGAGATCACTGCTTCTATACCCGTTTTAAGGAGGTCAGATACTTTCATCGGGCCTGTTTTCCCACGAATTGTGCCGATTTCCAGATATCTCCCATCCATTCCTGATGCTGCAAGGGCCGCTCCTGCCAATGCTCCAATTATTCCTCCGTTTGTTCCGCCAAGTCCAAATAGGGGAATATTCAAATTATCTGCCAGTTTTAGTGCCTGTTCTTGTGTAAGTATCTTTGTTTTGGCATCCTGGCCATATGTGATGAGGGGAGCGGTGACCTGGTCATGCCTAACCAAACATAAACCAGGATCACTACCATGTATAAAATTTGAACGCAGGAGAGATATCGCCTCATCACAGAGCAATAAAGACGACTCTGCAGGAATGTATGAAAAATGAATAACCGCCCCACTATTGTGAGATGTATAAGGGATATCGGGATGGACATAGAATTGGTGCCTTGTTACAAAAAGAACCGGATATTTTTTCCCTAACTCATCAGCTATCTGTCTGGATAATCTTCCTGTTCCTATTGTATCAGGCATATCAGTATCATCGATTGCAAGGTAACTCATCATAAATAAATTCAGATCTCCTAATTTAGAATAATTGCATAATATTAATTCTTGGTTATATAAAATGAAAATTACAGAAAAATACAAATCAGCGTGATAATAGAGATTAACACCTTACGACTTTTATAAATACAGATTTCGGCTCTTTACAAGGAGGGCATCGCCAGGTTGAAGGTAATGCAGTAAATGGCGTTCCTGGTGGAATACCCTGTGTGGGATCGCCTTTCTCCGGGTAATAATTGTACCTGCATGCATTACAACGGTATACATCCATATCCGTCTTGGAGGATGAGACTACTTTTTTCATAAAATACCTCTTATTTAAACTTGAGAATTTTCCCTGTGGTATATTTTATCTTAAGATTACCGGACTAGGGTAAAAATCGGGTTAATCCTTTATATTCAGGACGAAAATAATCCGACTGCAGGAAAAAAGAGAGATTACCTCTTCATGGATTCGATCAGACGTGAAATTGGCATAGGTTTAAGATCAAATCCGAAGGTGTCAATAATATAAGTCCTGACTTCCTGGACTGTCGGTTCTTTAGCTTTGAACTCTTCTTTAAGCTGGGCAATCTGCTTGTCAGTAAGTTTTCCCTTATGCTCAGGTTTTACTTCTGGTTTATTTGCATCTGTTTTTACGGAATCGGATGCTAAAAAGATCTTTCCGTAGATTATCTCTCCTTTCCGCTTGCCATGACGTTCACCAAGGTCACCATAGTAGACCTTAAAGTTCATCTTCTTTCCATCAAGCTCAACCTCTTCTTCGTGGTCATACTTGTATGATGGCATCATCCTTTCTACACCGCCAAGGTATATCTCTCCCTTGACCATCTGTCCACCAACCCGACCTTTTGCAATACCCTTGACAATGATCTTCCCGCCATCTGCATGGGTTGCAAGGTGAACATCTGCATTTCCACCGATTTCAATGGTTCCCCCGTTGATGTTGGAACCGACATCAGAGCCAACATCACCTTTTACAATGATCTTCCCGCCCTGCATGCCCCGCCAGTCACCCCGATAGGCTGCACCAATGTAGTTCTTTGCATTACCATCGATGATCAGTTCGCCACCAGTCATGGCTATACCGGCAAAGGAATCTACATTTCCTTTCACTACGATCCTGCCGCCTCCCATCCAGGCACCAACATACATATCTGCATTACCCTGGATTTCGATCTCACCGGCAGTCATCTTCATGCCGATATACTTGATTTTACTGGCATCTCCGGCAAAAACAATTTTTGTCTCTGCAGCAGTCGCCCCGGCTTTTCCTTCGATTGTAAAGAACTCGGAGAGTTTGTAGGTCTGGTTTCCCATGTGAACATTGAGTTCACCAATCTGCTGATTACTCTTACCTGCAAATATATCCGGACTTATATGTTCTGATTCAAGATACAGTTCAGGAACCTTATTGGGGATAAGTTTTATTATATCCATTTTCTTTCTCCCTTAATTTGTATCTACCTCTATCACGTATGGATTTGGCACATAATGGTCAGAGACCTCGTAGTTATTCAGGTTCACACTGTAATACTTCAAAAACTTCATCTGGACATCGCGTTCTACCTGTTTATTTACCGGGATCTTTGCATCGACCCATAAGGTTCGTTTGTTACCGTTACTTACTATCTCTCCGTGGTTGACTACCAGAGTTCCTGACTTGAAGACATATTCTGCCGAACTAAATGCCTTCTCAATCTGTTCAGGATCCGTTATCTTGTCTTCTGATATGTCATAAATCCCCACATCTGCATCCATGCCTTTATCAAGTCCGCCGAATATGTTACCAAGCCCTAATGCTTTAGCAGGACCTGCACGCGTCATCTCGGCCAGTTCATACATACTTATCTCACGATCCATGGATGCAAGATTCGTTGCTGCGATAACTTTGTCGGAGTGCTTAAAGCCCTTGAGCATTGCCTGCCTTGACTTATCAGACATAAGCCACTTGTATATCCTTGGGTAACGGGTAAACGGACCAGCATTTGGATGGTCAGTAGTAATAAAGGTCCTCATGGGATCCTTGGCATAGAGTGCCAGTTCAAGTCCGATTGCCCACTGAATTGCGCATACTTTAATATTCGGGTCATAGATATACGGGACAATACCAGAACTGGTCTCGAGTTCTACATCCACATTTGCCCACTTCAGGTGGTTAAGCGTGGTCAGGTGGTGCTCAAACGGTCCGTCTGCAGTCATCGTTGTGGTCTCGTCCAGAGTTACACAACCAAGGTCAATGGTCATGTTCTTGTTTGCATTGACATAATCCATGATCTCCTTGGCTTTTGATTCAAAGGTACCCCAACTATCTCCCCCGTAGGAATGGAACTGAACATGGGTGTGGTGGAGAACCTGTTCACGTCCGAATTTGTTGTTTGGTTTGACACCCTGGGTAAGTTTGAAGGTATCAAGGGTAGTTTCATAGTTGCCAGGATTTCCAAGATTGTTGGTATGAACATGTATTGAATGAGGGAGTCCCATCTTTTCATTGGCTTTAAGAAGTCCTGTCATTATCTCTGCAGGGGTAATGTCAAAGTAAGGTACAGGATCGTGGATGGTGTTACAGTTCTCACCCCATCCCCAGGCCTCGGAACCACCAGGATTTACGATTTTAATTGCGTATCCTTTGGTGGTCTTAAGAAGCCATGAAATGTAGGCCATGACATTGTCCATCTCGTTATTCTTGATATAATCAAAGACAAACCAGTTGTTACCGAAGACCGGGAATGCAGCCTCATCAATGATTGGTGTATCCTTGATCTCTTCGTGGACATGTCTTGCATAAATCGGGGGCATTGCTGCCTCCATAACTGTGGTATATCCCATCCGGGCATATTCATAACCTGTTTTAAAGGTTGTCGGGATAGAGAATCCACCGGCCATGCGTGTATTCTTCCCGGCCGGCTGGTATGAAAAGAGTTTGTCTTCAGGTCTGAAGTTACGTCCTTCGTTTACTTTCGGTCCGGCAACATGTGCATGCACCTCTACACCGCCGGCCATTACGGTCTTGCCTTTTGCATCGATACTGGTTGCCTTTGACGAGACCTTGTCGACGATCTTTCCATCCTTAATACAAATGTCCTTGACCTCGCCTTTCACCTTGGTTTTAGGGTCATAGACATTACCGTTTTTGATGATATATTCGCTCATGATATTCCCCTGTTATTAGTCTGCCTTAAGCTCCCGTACCCTTTTCAGTACTGCACTCAGGAACTCCTGGTCGGTCATCATGCCTTCAGGAGGTTCTACAACCTTTCGTGATTCAATCGGAACATTATCCATACGATAGCAGTTGCCACCGACTTCAACACCTACGAAGGCAACAGGAACGTGAACGTTACAAATTTCGGTTGTAGGTGTGATATGTGGGTCGATTGCAACAGATGGAAGCTTTGCAATCTCTTTTACACATTGCTGGGGAAAGTGTGCACCAGGGTCACTACCCAGGACAAATACGGCATCTGCTTCCTGCCTTTTGAGGATCTCTATGGTTCCGGTTTCACCCGGGTTGTACCTGGCAAATCCACGGGAGAGGTCTACAGAGTATGGAAATCCAAACTGCCAGCCGAGAACCTGCCCTGATCCGGTAACATTGTAATGTCCCCTCATGGCTATGATAGAGAACTTGGTATAGTCATTGAGATCTTTGGTCAGACAGATTGCTGCATCGATATTATGGTCTTTTCCAAGAGACTGTGTAACACCCATACCAAAGAAGATTACTCCGAACCGTCCTGATTTTAGTGTCTCTGCCGCTTCGATAACTCTCTCTTTTGGAACTCCTGCTATAAAATCTCCAGAAAGTGGTTCTCCCCTGACTGCTGCACGTAGTGCCTGAAGGAGTTCGTAGTCATATCCCTGTTCAACCTGTAGATGAATATCTGCAATACTTGAGGTATCTGTGCATCTTGGATCGACTACTATCATCTTTCTCTGTTTTGAGCCTTTTCCCGTAAAATATCCCCGGGGGAAGATAGAGTAACGGGACATGTGTCTTGGGTGGGCATGTGCCGGGTTGCATCCCCAGAAGACGACACGATCTGCACGGTTCTTGATCTCTCCCAGAGTACAACTTGGTATTCCGACATTCTGAAGGGCAATAAGAGTTGTTCCGTGGCAGACTGCCGCAGTGTTATCAACAACTGCACCACACAGTTCTGCTATCTCGTGTCCTACACTTTGTGCCTCGCAGGAGGTTGAAGACCAACCATACATCAGTGGTTTTTTAGCTTTTGACAGGAGTTGTGCGGTGTATTCAATCGCCTCATCATAGGATATTTCCTTAAATGATTTATCTTCCTGCATTTTTCGCGGACGAGTGACACGGTGAGCATGATCGGATGAGTGAAGAAATTTCTCTGCTCCGATTGCACATGCATTCTCAACACCTGTTACCTTCTTTCCTTCATCATCTGTTGTGATGATAAGATCATCACAGAGCGTTCCACAAAACGGACAGATTACATCCGTAACACATTTTGACATCAGTTATCACCAAAACAGTAGGCCCGGACAAGTTCGACAGAGTTTAAAACCTTCTCGGAAGGTGATGCTTCAATGGTGACCGGAACACCCTTGAATGTAGGCATACCTGTAGAGTAGGTTTCGGTACTGGTGACTTTATTGGCCCACGGGCCCATTGGGATAAAAGCTACACCCGGATGAGGTCCCTGAGTTGCAGGAATTGCTTTGACCACGACGCTTCCGAATTCACTGGTCACTTTGACATTAGTATTTTTCATGACACCGAGTCTCTTAAAATCAGACTCGTCGATCTCAATGATCCCACAGGCAAGGCGGTATTTGTCCTTTTCCTTGCCACCTTCCATCGCTACTCCCTGCTGGATGGTACGACCTGATATCAGGTTGATCGTAATCGCGCTCATTATTTTCCTCGAATTGGGATAAATGCTCTGCATGTGGTCAGGATGAATTTTAATTAATCCACCCGTGAAAGATCCCTGACATTACGATACTAAAGGATCCTCTATCACCTTACAGTAATAGAAATTCTTTTATCTTAGTATATAATCCAATCTATCAGATGCTAAAAATAGGTGAATTTTGGTGAAAAATAAATTGATTTGATAAGTAATTATAATTATCAAAAGTAAATGTTAATCTAATATAAAAATAAGGGGGCGTCCCTGTTTCATCTTTAATGTATTTAAAATTTTATTAAATCTATTAATTTTCATTTACTTGTCAATAATTAAAAAGAGAATTATTCATGGTGCCGCATTTTTGATGATTATCGGTGAAATACTGTATAAGAAAGATATAATTCATAAGAAAAGTTATAACAACCTGACCCTGATATTTTGCCGGATACTTATAATGTGAGTTTCTGGTTCTGGACAATTTATTAAAGCTGCATATTCTCTATTTGGGTGGAATCATCCATGAGGAAAAACTCGGGAAAGTACCTCATGGATTCGGGTTGATTCTACCCTATAACGTTAACATGTGTGCTCGAATGCTAAGCAATAGAGCAATACGTGATGGATATTCAGTTAATATAAATGCGTCGATTTGTATTAGCTAAATTATTGAAAATAAGTGGTCATCACCTATAGTTTAAAATTGAAAGTATTTAATTAATTATAAAAACAAACCTTTTTGTTCAACAATCCATCGCACTGATAAGTTATGTATAAATCTATAATTATTTTGAATATTAAGATATTCAGGTTATCATATGTTATACTCTATATCCCTGAATATGTGGTGCCGCATTTTTGATGAATTGTTGGTATAAGGGAGAGTGTTTTCTCTATCTGTATAATATATTTATCAAAAAGTTTAAGATTTTAATTTACCATTATAGTATCAACTATGAGTTGAAATTTTTATAACCTTTATGTATGACGAGTATTATTTTATTCAGATACCGATAAGATACAATAATTCAATAATCAGGATGTAGTGACTCACTGCATCTACTATGATAGGGGATTGAAATTTCAGAAAAAGACGGTTCAAAAGATGTATATCGCAAAAATTTATAACATAAATAAGATTAAAGATAAAATCTATCAGTCAGGCTGTTTTAAATGAGTAGATTTCTCTCTGTAATTCAGGTAGATGAAGCAATCCGGGTTATCCGGGGAATGACCAGTATCTCACCCGGAGAGGAGATATCTCTGTCTGATGCATATGGGAGGGTACTTTCTAATGATATCTGTTCCGATGTTAACATTCCCGGATTTGACCGTTCTACTGTTGATGGATATGCAGTAATCTCATCAGATACAACAGGAGCAGGAGACGCTATTCCTTCAATGCTTAAGTTAACCGGCCGAATTGTTATGGGAGACATTCCTGAGGATAAGTTAATCCCGGGAACCTGTATGTATATTCCTACCGGGGCATCCCTTCCCAGTGGTGCAGATGCTGTTGTAATGATTGAGTACAGTGAAGAGATTGGAGATCAGGTTCTTATTCAAAGACCGGTAGCTCCCGGAGAGAATGTAATCGTAAGGGGTGAAGACTTTGGTTCTGATCGGGTTGCTGTTCCAGCAGGTACACAAATATCATCCAGGGTAGCTGGTGTTCTGGCTGCATGCGGGGCAGATTACGTTCAGGTTTCTTCGCGTCCAAGAATTGGTATAATCTCTACAGGTAACGAACTGGTGCCTGTTAAGGCCATCCCTTTGGGAGGTCAGATCCGGGACGTTAATACATGGCTGTGTAACGCATTTGTTACGGAAAACGGGGGAATACCGATCAGTTATGGTATCATAAAGGATGATCGTAAGTCTCTCTCTGATGCACTTAATGATGCTCTTTGCTCTTGTGATGCAGTCCTGATGTCTGGAGGAAGTTCAAAGGGAGAGAGGGATATGTGTGCGGATATCATAACCTCCCATGGTCAGGTTCTGGTTCATGGGATTGCAATCTCTCCTGGAAAACCTACAATAATAGGATTAGTGAATGGAAAACCCGTCATCGGGCTGCCTGGTCATCCTGCATCGGCATATGTTGTTCTCCTGGTCTTTGTCAGGGAACTTATCAATGGTATGACAGGAAGAAGCGAATCTGAAAACCACATATTTGTAAGGCTCAAAACACCCTTAAGATCTGCACAGGGAAGGGAGGATTATGTCAGGGCCATCCTCAAAGGTGAATATGTTGAACCTGTTCTTGGCAAGTCCGGGCTTACCAATACACTAATTCATAGCGACGGGGTAATAAAAGTCCCTGGAACGGTAGAAGGATATGAAGCAGGAGATTTTGTTAAGGTGATCCTATGGTAAATGATGAGAGAGAAGCGAAGCGTTATCTCACTCTTACATCGTTATCTGAAGCTTTGCGTATATTACAGGAGCGTTTTACATGTGAGCCCCGGTGTGCCCGGGTGCCGGTACAGAACTCTTATGGAAAGATAACGGCCAAGGCTATCTTCTCAACTTTGTCAGTGCCGTCTGCCCATCTTTCGGCAATGGATGGAATTGCAGTTCACAGCAGGGAGACTATCGGAGCCACCGACCAGAAACCTCTTGCTCTTACGAATTTTGTGAGGGTAAATACGGGAAATGTTATTCCTGATGGATTTGATGCCGTAATTATGATAGAAGATGTAGAGGAGCATGATGGTAAGTACCTTATCCGCTCGTCTGCTCATCCCTGGCAGCATATTCGTCCTGTCGGAGAAGATATTGCTATGACCGAGATGATAATCCCTGCCCTGACAAGGATTCGTCCGGTCGATATCGGGGCAATGGCTAGTTATGGGGTAACTGAAGTGCCGGTTCTTGATCTGAAAGTTGCTCTCATCCCAACAGGCAGTGAGATTGTCCCGGTTGGAAAAATTCCAGGACCTGGTCAGGTAATCGATGGCAATATGCATATGGCAGCCGCTTTTATCTCTGCTGCCGGGGCGAAAGTAACCCATTTCCCGATAGTCCAGGATGATAAGGATAAAATCAGGGAGATGGTTGATCGGGCGGTAGAGGATCATGATATTGTACTGGTATCAGCAGGTTCTTCTAAAGGAACTAAGGATTACACGGCAGATATCATTGCAGATCTCGGGGAAGTTTTTGTTCACGGTGTTGCAATTAAACCGGCAAAACCTGTAATTCTCGGGGATATTAGGAACAAGCCGGTCATTGGTATGCCCGGATACCCGATAGCCTGCTATACAATCCTTCGTGAGATAATCCTGCCTCTTCTTGGTTGGTACGGGTTTATTGTTCCTGAACCAGACATTATCCCGGTAAAACTTACCAGTGCGATTCAATCCTCTATAGGTACTGATGAGTTCGTTCTTGCCACGATTGGAAAAATTCAGGAAACCTGGGTTGCTTCCCCATTATCCAGGGGTTCAGGGATCCAGATGAGTATGGTAAGATCAAATGCCTACCTTAAAATTCCATCAGAACAGGAGGGTCTTGAGGCGGGAACAGACACTTATGCTGTTTTGTCTGTTCCGATGAGTACTGCAAAGCAGGTAGTCCTTATAACCGGAAGTCATGATCCTGTCATTGATCATCTGGCTGATTTGGTCAGGGGTAACGGGATTGTTATCGCCTCTTCGCATGTGGGAAGTATGGGAGGTTTATTAGCCCTGAAACGAGGGGACTGTCATCTGGCTCCGATGCATCTGCTTGCTGATAATGGTGATTATAATATTCAATATCTGCAGAAGTATCTCCCAGAGGAAGAACTTGTCCTGATATGTGTAGCAGAACGTGAACAGGGGATCGTTTCAAGGGAAGGTCTTGGATTTGATGCCATAACAACCCACCGGTATATCAACCGTCAACGGGGTTCAGGAACCCGAATGCTTCTGGATCATATGCTTGTTCAGAAAGGTATCTCTGCAGAGAGTATTACCGGGTATGACCGGGAGGTAACAACCCATCTTGGTGTCTGTCTTTCAGTGCAGAGTGGAGATGCAGATCTCGGAATGGCAGTATATAGTGCAGCATATGCTTTTTCACTCCCATTCGTTCCTGTTGGAGTTGAGAGGTATGAGCTTGTTACAACAAGAAAGATGTTCGAAGATGATGATCGTATTAAGGTAATTGCCGGAATTATTTCGTCTCAAAAATTTAAAGATACCCTTAAAGTGCTTGGAGGATACAGGACCGGAGATACTGGAATAATCCGTCGGTGCAATCAGAAATAGTATTCTTATAACATATGATCCCTGTACATTATCAATAATTTCATCTCTTTCAGGTCTTCTTATCGACCTATCGTGTAATCTTGTATATTAATATTGGTATATTGATTTAATGTGTTCAGTTTTAATACCCATATATATAAAAAAAATTCACCGATAATCTCTTAAAACTTACTAAACATAGATACGATTATCTCATAATGAGATCTATTATTTATTGCCTGGAAATGGAATCCGGGCATGAAGTTAACGTGGTTAAGGCAGAATTGCTCATATTCATGAAGATTACCCGAGTTTTCTTCATGAATGATTCCGCCTCAAGCCTGAATTGAAAAGAAATAATTATATCTATATTGGATAACGCAGGACAATAGAAGATTCGAATGATGTGAGTTCATCGAATAAATATGTACCCTCCAACAATTACCTATTATGTAACTTCTGTGCTGCGAAAATCCAATAATTTCGTTTGGTATTATTTTCAGAAATTTGGTACTTTTTGTATAATATCTTTCAATCAACAGATATTTATGCTGTTCCTCCCCATACAGGACGGGGAGGCTGGACCTGGTATTCAGGATCGTCTGGTTTGTTATATACACTCATTCTTGAGTGTCTACTTGGTGTTAGAATGGCCGGAGATCTCATGAGATTTGATCCATGTATTCAGAAGATGTGGGAATCGTACAAAGTTGATTACAGATACAGGTCTATGATGGATCATATAGATGAAAAAAACAAGATCTGGATCAAGGGTGAGAATCGTGGTTGTTAATGGCATTTCCCAGGCTGATATGATCATTCATCGGTTGATGATTATGGAGATCACCTTGTTTTTTGGAGTTTGGGGTATTATCTTAAAAGATGTAACACCTTTCGAAGTCATGGATCTTTAAATATCCCTGGTTTTTTTGCATCGCTTAAGAGTTACTCTGCCTTTATACTTATTTTGCTAAAAACCAATTAAGTACTAGGTAACCATGGCATATGTCCACCGGATAGAAGTCCGTTATAAAGTCGATCCCCGCCTTAAAATCAGAACTGATCGGATCCGTTCGCTGGGGTTTTTAATTAAAGAACTCCATGTAGTCGATATTTATACTATATCCACGAATTCCAGGGATTTCACTTCTGAAGAACTCCGGGAGATTGGACTCCAGTTAAGCAACCCGGTGGAACAGAAATTTACAGTAGACGAGGCGACATCGGTATATTTTGACTTTGCTATAGAGGTTGGTTTCCTTCCGGGTGTCACTGATAATATTGGCACAACCGCACGTCAGACAATAGAAGACTTTACCCGGAGGAAATTTGAGCCAATGGAGGCCGTCTACTCCTCGTATCTCTACTTTGTCTGCGGGAGACTTTCTTCTGAAGAATTGCAGAATCTGGCAACCACACTTGCTAATCCGCTGGTAAACCGCGTGCATATAAAAACCCGGGCAGAGTACGGGACTGTGGGCATGGATTATATTGTTCCATTGGTAAATCTTCACGAGCTGCCGGCAGCTGAGACTGTTGATCTAAATCTTGATGACATAGATCTTATCCGGATAGGCAAGGAGGGGATTATTGATCCTGCAACAGGCCAGCGTAGGGGACCTCTCGCTCTTGACCTAGCCCAGCTCCATGCAATCCGTGATTATTTTGACAAAAAAATGAGAAAACCCACGGATGTTGAGATCGAAGCACTTGCACAGACATGGAGTGAGCACTGCAAGCACACGATCTTTGCTTCGCCCCTGGATGATGATCTGCCGAAAGGGCTTTACAAGACCTGCATCCAGGCGGCTACCAATAAGATCCGGGCAGAGAAAGGTGAGAAAGATATATGCCTGAGTGTCTTTTCCGACAATTCCGGGGCGATTATCTTTGACGAACAGTATCTTGTTACCCATAAGGTCGAGACTCATAATTCTCCATCTGCACTGGATCCATTTGGTGGTGCCCTCACCGGCATTGTCGGAGTAAACCGTGATACTATCGGTTTTGGGCTTGGAGCAAAACCCTGTATTAATATCTATGGGTTCTGTGTTGGTGATCCTGACAGCGAAACTTTCCTCTATCGCGGAAAGAACCAGTCTAATCCGATCCTTCCTCCAAGGCGAATCCTTGAGGGAGTCGTATCAGGGGTCGGGGTCGGGGGGAACTGCTCCGGTATCCCGACTCCTCAGGGCTTTGTCTGGTTTGACGACCGATATGTAGGTAAGCCCCTCGTTTTTGCAGGAACAGTTGGTATTATGCCCAGGGTGGATGACAACCGGAAACTCTACGAAAAACAGGCAAAGCCAGGTGATTTTGTTGTCATGGTCGGGGGCCGGGTTGGAAAAGACGGAATACATGG
>Ga0209340_1001212_pt1 | contig 20080 bp, 23 predicted proteins | sample EPASupsiteSAE323_FD_187266 | JGI IMG/M metagenome (GOLD analysis project Ga0209340, IMG submission 187266) | Bioremediated contaminated groundwater from EPA Superfund site, New Mexico - Sample SAE3-23 (SPAdes) (version 2) | ecosystem: Environmental > Aquatic > Deep subsurface > Groundwater >... | reverse complement strand
CCGCCGTTTTGATGACGTGATGCGTGCGTAAGCGGGGCAAAGACCGAGCCGAGAGCAGTCTTAATATTCGCCCATGTATAGTACAGCCGGCTATGATCGCTCTTGACGCCGGGCAATTTGTCTGTGTCATTCGGCGTTGTCGTTGCCGTGCCACCCTCGATAGCCGATGCCAGAGCAGTGGCTGTTACATCAGCATTTGCTCCAATCCCATCCAACTTTGTTATTTGTGCTGCAGTTGCTTTGCCAGAATTTGAAGCTGTAGCATCAGGAATTGCATTGACTATTTCCGAACCTAATACTGAACTTGTTGTTCCACCAGCCGTAACAAGTGGGAATTTCCCAGCTAGTACAGAACTTGCTGTAACTGCCGGTAACTGTGAAATCTTCACATTTGCCATGTTATTCTCCTCTCATACAACAGCTCTTGCTGAAATCAATATCTGCCCATTCTTTGAAGCTGGGAATATCTTCTCTAGGAATGGCTTACTATCCATCATTACTGTCAGATGCATCATATTTGCTTCATTCATTGTAGCTACTGGTTGCATCGTTTTCATTGTTGCCAACACCTCATTCAATCGGTTCAACGGTACAATAGCTTCCGGCACATTTGCTTCTGCTACCCGCACCAATGTTCCACCAACTGATGGTTTTACAATCAAACCTTCTGCCGCTTCAGGGATTGGTACACTCTTGATAGTGTTTATCAAAGCATCATATTGTGCATTTACTTGTGCTTTCTTATCATAGTTTTTACTACCCAAATCAGCAATTGCTTTCTGCCGTGCAATTTCAGCTTGTGCTACTGCAACATCCCTATCATATATTGCTTTATCATGTTGCCATTTCTTCATATCAGCAGCAGCTTTTGCTTCCAAATCTGCTTTATCATGCACTGCTTTCAATTCTATTGCAGCTTTTTCTTCAGAAGCCTTTTTTGCAGCATCTTGTGCAGCTTTTTCTTGTGCATCATATTGTGCTTGAATATCAGCAACTACTTTCTTTGATTCAAGTTCGGCAAGCTGTCGCTCAAGCAATGCTCTCGTCTGCTCATTTGTTTCGGTTGCTATTGCTTGCTTCTTTTCCTCTATCTGCAAGGCAAGCTGTTCAGATTCAGTCTTTACTATATCAGCAACTGATTGAATACGGTTATCAACAATATCTTTCTGTGCCTGTAGTTCAAGCATTTCCCTACGAATAACTGCTGCTTCTTCAACCGAAGATGCTTCAGCAAGCTGTTTTTTCTTTGCTTCAAGCTGTGCCTGCAAGCTATCCTGTAGCTGTTTATCTTTATCAAGCTGTGCTTCAAGAGCAGCTTTTCGTTCTGTATCTATTGCATTAAGCTGTGTCTTCAAACGCTCTTGAATTAAATCCTCACCATACTTGTTTACATATCCTAGTGCCTCAAGTCTTGCTTGCTTCTCTGTTTCTATTGCGTTAAGCTGATTATCAAGTGTTGTTTGAATAAGTTTTATATTCCAATCTGCGGTTGTATTTGATAACTCAAGCATATCTTTTTTAAATTCTTTTTCATTCCCAAAAATAGAATCCCAAATACTACCAACTGCACTTATTACTGCACCTGCTGCCTGCCCAATAGCACCAGCAATGCCAGGAAGCATACTTCCAATTCCTGAAACAAGATTACCAATGCTTGAGATGGTTTCACCAGTAGATTTATTTGAACTATTTGCTACATCATTTATAGAACTTACAATTGAACCAATATTATTGATAATGCTTACTGTTTTATCTGCATACAGTTTTATTTCATCTGCTGCTGCTTTCTCATTGATTGCTTTTATAGCTTTCGCTTTATCTTCAGCACTAGCTGTAGATTTATTTACAAAATCAATATCAGCTTGTTTCTTCTTTTCAATAGCATCAACTTGATTCTGTAGGTCAGACTGATAGAAAGCTTTTACTTTATCAACTGAATCGGCTTTCAGTTTATTTATTTCATCTGTAGCATTAGCTTCAATTGTATAAATACCATTTAATGCATCCTCTCTTAATTTTGTAACGTCAGCATTATACTTATCTTCAATCTCCTTTTTCTTATCAGCATCATCACCAGCAGCAGCCATATCTTTATCAAACTTATCTTTCAAAAGGGCAAGCTGAATATTTAAGTTATCTTGTACAACCTTTTTCTGGTCATCAGCATTTTTCTGTACATTAGCAATCTGATTTTCAAGCTCAGTTTGAAATATTGCAGTAACTTTTGCAGCAGAATCGGCTTTTATCTTCTCAATATCAGCCATAGTTTTTGCATCTATTTTAGTAGAATCATCTGCTGCTTTTTGTTTTGCTGCTATAATGTCAGCATTATACTTCTCTTCAATCTCCTTCTTTTTCTTGGCATCATTGCCTGCCATATCCATATCTTTAAAAAAATTTTCCCGCAAAAGAGCAAGTTGGGTATCCAAATTGTCTTGAACAATTTTCTTCTGGTCATCAGCATTTTTATGTACATCAGTAATCTGCTTTTCAAGCTCAGTTTGAAATATTGCAGTAACTTTTGCAGCAGAATCAGCTTTTATCTTCTCAATATCTTTTGCTTCTGCTTCATTAAGCTTCTTTATAATATTAGCACGTAATATTTCATCTTTTATATTTAATGTAGCATCATCACGTTTTTCTTTATATACCCTATGCACATCATCAATTTGATTCTGTGCTTCAGTTTTTGTTATCTTTAAAATTTCATTAGTAGTTCTTTCCTGCTGCCTTACTAAAGAAAGTAACATATTTGCTTGCGCATTAACTATAGCATCAATTTGTTTTTGCACTTCTGTAGATGTTTTTTTAGCCCCATCTGCTAATGGTTTAAATAAATTATCAAGTACTAATGGTGTCTTTATATCTATAGAAAATTCACCAGCACCACCAGCATACCCTGGGATATTCTTCAGAATAGCCATTGTATCAAGTGCAAGCTGATGATTTGTAGTTCCATCAGCATATCCGGGGATTTTCCTAGCTACTTCATTTGGAATTACAATTTCCCCACCATTAAAAAATACAAGTTCTTTTCCTTTTTCACCCACCCAACCCAATCCAGGTTTTGCTCCCTCTGTTCCTGTTGCATATTTACTTGTAGAATAGTTGGATAATAGCTCTAAAATATTAGAAGGAATTACAATGCCAAGTCTTGTTGCATTTGCTTTCCAATAAGTAATCTGTGCTTCAAGCGTAGCAATCTGCCCTTCAAGTGTTTGAGAAAATGCTTGTTCAATTTCGCTTAGCTTCAAGCCTTTGATAATTGCATCAAGTTCCTTTAAATCCTCACTGTTCCACTTAACAATTTGACGCATTCTCTCAAAATTAGCTATAAGTATATCTGTAGCCGACTTGCCTTTGTTTTGAAGTTCATCATAAGCATCATGTATTGCACGTAATGCATCAAATTTTAGTGTTTCATCATTTATTACTTTATTTATTTCTTCAACTGATTTACCTTGCCTTTTGAGTTCAGTTACTTGTTCAAGCAAATTCTGCAAAAATATTCGTTTACGCTGATTTGTTTCATATAATATCTGATTAGTAAGATTATCTTCTATAGTTTTAACTTGCTTTGCATAATCTTGCCATGCTAAGGCTTGTTTGGTAAGACGAAGATTATCAGCATCCTGCCCAAGTTTTGCTGCTTCCTCCTTCCGTATTTGTTCATCTTCAGCTATGTGAATTGCTTCATCTCGTGCTAATTTTCTTCTAGTTGATTCCCATGCAAACCGTTTGGCTAAATCAGCTTGTTCTAGTTCTTTAAGATATTGATCCTTAGCGTATGCTTGATATGCTAACTTATATCGTTCACCTTCTATTTTCACAGCCTCTTGTATTCTTACTTCATTAAGTTCTCCCTCTCGTTTTACAACCTCGTGAAGAGCATCTATCTTATCTTGTGTAATACCAGCAGTTAAAATTTTAACTTGTTCTGCATATTTATCTTCACTATATATACGTAATTCATTTAATGCATTTTGTATATCTATTGTTCGTAGTGCAAGATAACCTTTTTCCCATAGTAAAACTGCTGCTTCTTTCTGTGCTTCATCTTCAATCCTATCTAATCTTTCTTGATTTGCTTCTTCAATAAGATGAATTTGTTCTACTTCAGCAAGTTTTCTGTTAATATAACCCCTTTTTATAACATTTTCTTCAGTGTACAATCGTGCATATGCTGCTTTTTCACTTTCTGCTTGTAAACGAACATACCCTCTAGCTGCTGCTTCTAATCGAGCATTATCAGCATCTTGTGCACGTTTTGTTGCATCAGCTTGGTCACTAAGTGCTTTTTTAAATTGTGCTGTTAAATCAAGAATTTCTTGAAGGTCTTTTATTGCAAGACTATCAAATGATAACGTTGTAAGTCCAAGCTTTTCTGCAAGTTCTGCATTTTGATTTAATAACCCGTTGTACTCAGCCGCAGCAAGAATCTTATTTCTTTCATTTTCACCAATAGCCTTCCATCTTGCAGTATATGCTTGATTTGCTTTATCTTCCGCATCTGCTCCTGAGTTAATAACATTATTAAGTGTTTGCCAATCTTTTATTGCTTTATCCAAACTTGCTTGATTCTGTTTTCCCCAAAAATCTGGATATTTATTCTTCAGTTCAATAAGAGAAGTAATCAATGATTCAAGTGCAGCTTTCTGTTTAGTCTTTACATCAATATCAGATAACCCAAACGCCTTTTGCTCATCATCAATATCCTTTAATTTAAGTTCATAATTACCAAGCGCAGCATCTCTATCTTCAGCAAACTTCTTCAAATCAGCATCTTGCTTCATAAGTTGCTGCCGCAGTTTTATAGCATCATCATACAACCTTAAAGAAGTAACACCCAAACTTTCAAGTTTTGCTATGTAATCATTAAGATAATCCAACTCTTTTCCTGGGTTAGCTTTTCTTTTAGCTTCAAAATCTGCAAGTGCTGCATTTGCTTTATCTACATTTTCATTCCACTTCTGTACCCCAAGTAATCCCTCTTGTCGTTTCCTTTCAAGCAAATCCATTGCATCAATCATATCCTGCTGTTTCTGAAGTTGCTGAATAAGAAGGGCAAGTTGGTCTCGCTGTTCTTTTGTAATATCTTTATTATTTGCTAATATACTTGCAACACGAAGTTCACTTACACCTTCACTTTTTGCTACCGATGCAACAACTTGGTCAATATCTTTATTATACTGCAAGTTTTCATTCAAGCGTTCTGTAATAACACCATTCTGTGCAGCGGCTTCTTTTACTGACTGTGTATTTGCTTCCAGTATTCTCCTTTGCTCAACTAATTTTGATAATTGTTCTGCTTCTTCATCTGTTACTAATTTATTTTTTATCAAATATTCTGTAATATCAGAAGTGGAAACACCTTTTTCACGGGAAATTTCCTTTACTTTTTGGGCTAATCTTTCTGCTTCATCATTAAGACCCTTGAAATCTTTCTGTGCTTCTTTTACTTGTTCTGCAATATCAGCAAACATTTTATTTTTAGCTGTTTCTTTTGCAATAGTATTCAATGAAGCTAACGCACCAACAAGTAGCATAACTCCAGCTATTGCTAATGCCACTGGCCCACCAGTTGTGGCTTTCATCAGTGATATAGTTTTTATGACTCCTGCAATAGCTAATTCGAGTGGCCCAATCGCAGCAGCAAATGCAGTAAAGGTAAGAATGGCTTTTCTCGTAGTGTCATCAGCAGTATTTACCCATTTTACTACTGAAGTCAACGATGAAACTACTTCCTTAAATGCTGGAAGCAATGCTTCACCAGTATTTGCTGCAAGTTGTCGTATTTCAGCACCTAATTGTTGTGTCTGAAACGCAGCATTTTCACTGTTTTTTGCAAAATTGTTTGCAGCATATGCAGTTGCTTCAGTAATAAGTTTCAGGTTTACTTGTGCTGTTGCAAGTTGTAGTTCAGTTCCGGTTAACTTATCAAGCCCTTCTCGCTTCAGCTCTTCAAGTGTTGCTGATTCACGAATGGCTAACCCATAATTGCGCAAGTTACGAGTATTGCCGACAAGTGCAAGCTCAAGTGCATGGGCAACATCAAGCATGTTCTTTCCAGAAAAAGCAGCTATTTTAGCAGTCAATTCTGAAACTGCTTTTGCATTTGCTAATGTTGCTTCTTCTGAGGCCCCCATTGAACGGAAAACGTTGCCATTATCAGCCATGAACTGTATAGCCTGCTCATGCGTCATCTTATATTTATTGGATAACTCTTCAACAGCTTTTCCTGCTGCTGGAAGTGTTGCTGTATAGACATTTTCAAAACGAGTGGTGCTTACTTCAAGTTGCATTGCTGATTCTATTGCTTCTTTTCCAAGTTTTACCACAAGTGCAGTAATGGCGGAAAAAGCAACACCAGTCTTTGCAAGAGTAGAAGATAAATCTTTCATCTTCTGCTCATACGTTTTTGTACTATTTTCTACATTCGTTATCTCTTTTGCAAGTGCTTCATGCTTGTTTCTCAATTCCTTCATTGCTTCATCATTTGGCTTTACACCTTGTGCTGTAAGGTTGATGATAGCATTTTCCAAATCTTTCTGTTTTGCTCGTAATGCTTCAAGCGAATTTGTATATATTTTTGTGCTTTTTTCTACTTCATTAACTTGCTTATCAAGCTCAAGATATGCTTTCTTTGCATCCTGTGCCGCTTTACTATTGGGATCAACTCCTTGAGCTATCAAATCTTGATATGCTGTTTTTGCTTCCTTCAGCTGTTTTCTCAAATCTTTGAATGAAGCAGTAATGGCTTCTTGAATACCACTGGTTTGTTGATTTATTGATATAAACGCTTTAAGTTGATCAGATAACTTTTTATATTCAGTGCTTGTTTCTTTTCCTTCTGCCTTCATTTTTGCAAGTTGGGCAGTAAATTTAGCAATTGTCTCACTAAGAGCAGTCGTTTCAGAAGCTGCATTTTTAAGGTTTTTTGATGCCTCTCCAATATCTTTAAGCCCTTTTGTTATTTCAGTGCTGTCTTTAACAATAGCTTGAGCAAGATTCTTAGATTCAGTTTTAGCTTTCTCTAGTTCAGGTGTAAACTGAGACAAATCACCAACAAGTCGTACTAATAGTTCACCAACATAATCAGCCATGTTAATCTATCTCCCCATACTGTTGCCGCAACTGCTCCTTAACTGTATTCTCGTCTGGCTGTGCTTCATCGAGCAATCCTAATTTTCTCATTTCATCACGAGCATTTTTCAACATATCATAGGATGGATGTTCTTCTTCATCTGGGTCGGGGTACTTATACTTCATCCCAAGATTAAAATACATAATCAGTTGTCCTAAACTCATATTATGCAGTATATACTCTTTTGTTGCCCAAGGATACAAAAGAGCCATTCCGATGAAGAGCGGGCCAAGATGTATTTTTCCATCACCTTGGCCCTTCTTCAGTTTTTTCCGTAAGCCTCAACCCCAGCATACGACCTTATAAGGGCATCTTTAATAGCATCAGTAAATGCCCTTACTTGTGCAACATTACAGTTTTCCTTAATCCAATCACTTGTTATCTCACTATTCCAAAAATGAGCAAATGTGGCGCAAAGTTCAACACTGAGATTGAACGCCTCTCTCATCGTTTTCTTATCTTTCAACAGTTTTTCTCTATCAAAAAGTCCGAGGCGTTCAATCAATTCATCAATCTCAAACGTAATAGCTACAGGAATATAGGACACGTCAAACTCTTTCCCACCAAGTTTTACAAACTTCTTCTCAGGTCGCAAAATGTCGAGGTCAACTACATTCTCCATTACTTACTCCAAATTATGGGTTATATGTATGAGTAATCTTGAACAACTGGCTTCCAGCAGTCCTTGTGGTATCAGGCTTAGCAGTAATATTGCAAGCAATTACGTTGATAGGGTCAGCATCATTATCACTCTTCGCTGTAAACTGAAGCCCAGTATCCATTGTTGCATTATAGACAAGAATTACTGTCTCATCAGTTACCCCATTGATAAGTCGTCTATTCGTAAGCCTGAAAATTTTTGGAGTGAGCATCTGGTTTCCACCACCAGAAAGAATTGTCTGACCAGTCGTTCCAACAGCATATGTAAGCGCACCAGCCTGAATTACATTCAGTGCAGAAGCATCATACTCAATAAGGTTTGCTGAAACAACAAATGTTTCAGTTGCAATACCCTCAAGTGGGTCAGGTGCGTTTCCAGCTTGTACAGCATATTTGGTAATATTATGACCAAAGCTATTGACAATACCTGCACCCAAATTGATGTAAGTACCTGCTTCACTCGTCAATGCCACTTCAATCTTGTAGTTACCAAGAATTAGCTCATTCGTATCAACACTTGTATTCTGATATAAAGGCATATCTATTTCTCCTTTTACTTTGTATACAGCACTGATATATCTATCGGTGCATTAAATGAACTAGCATCAGGCTCAATAATCAGCCCATTGTCTCTGACTACCGAAACTCGTGCTACCGTAAACCCATTGTTTGTTCCATATGTACCTGTGCCATAGGAACCACTAAACACATCTACTACATACGATGCCAGTTTCAACGCTGTTGCTACATCTGCTGCACGACAATTTATTGTATACACTGCTCGTTCTACACCATTTGCTCGTTTACCTCCAGCTAGTTTGTAGTAGTTTATTGCTGGTAGTGTTGTACCATCAAGGAGTACCCCATGATATACTCTTGTTGATACAATACTACTTATTGCCGTAGTATTTAATAGCGTCCAGCCGATGAATTGATATTCAGTTTCACACGTTGCCATCTGCTATTCTCCAAATGCTTCATTCGTCTGGTTATAGATAGTATGCAAATTAAGCATCTCTCTAAACATTACTTTTCCATCTATCTTTATCTTCTCTAATGCTTCACCAGCAAGATACTCAACTGCTGGTCTCAAAAATGGCTGTGCATCAGTTCCAGGATGTGTTACTTGAGTACCAAATATCTTGCCTTTATTTACATCTGCAAGCACTTTCTTATTCACTGCCCTAATAACATGAGTAAGTGAACCAAACTCAACATAAGGAGCATAGTATACAGCAGTACCAAACCGAACTTCATTCTCACTTTCTGGCTTTGAAATAGTATGAAATGAAGCAACTGCATAGTTATCGGGCGGCTCCTCAACTCTGTAGTTATTTGGGTCTTCAACATCAGTACCATCATCTTTTGCCTGAACATTGATACTTGCAGCTAAATAGCCATATCTTCTTGCACAAATATTCTTTGCATAGTTTGCACCTTCAAGAGCAAGCTGATACAGTGTTTTATCCATAAACTTCTCAGCAACGGTTTTAATGCCGTCATTCCATGAGAATGTAATTTGTACACTGTTGCTCATACCTGCTCCTCAAGTGGTACAACCATAATTTCATCATACTCCATGATATTTTCTGGAGTGCCACGAATTAAAAATGTTCTTCCAGCATGTGTAACTTTCTTGTCATCAATAGTAAAAGAATAATTCTGTGGCTCCAGAACAAGAATATGTGTTGAATTATCTGTCATCTTGCCCGCCATGAAACGTGTCGTATTCATTCCTGCTTGGTAAATCATTGCAGCAGGAATAAGTGTACTCTGTGTCGTTGTAGTAACCCCACCCATACCATCATTTGCAGTGGTTTCTCGTACAACATACACATCTGTCATGGTCAGCAAGTCTGATAACATACTACTAAACCCCTATTTCTTTCTCTTTCTTAGCTTTGCAAGCGTTTCTGCAAGCACTGCCTGCTTTTTCGTTTTTGTAGAAGCTTTCGATGATTTCTTTGTTACTTCCTTTGCATACTGTGCAGTTGTCTTGCCCGCTTTCTTTGCCTTCTTGCTAAAAGAACCCTTATTCTTTATTGCATCTTGAATCCATTGCTTATTAGCCATTTTGCTCACCTCTTTAATAGAGCAATGCTACTCTATAGTCTGCTAAACCACCTGTAATACTTCTAGGATAACCATAAGCATCGAAATCATCACTATTAAATGTTTCACTAAGCGGCCCTAATGACCTTGATGTTACTCCCGACTTCATTTTTGGCCTTACTTCTATATCATACTGCACCATTCCTGCTGCAATCTTCTTTACAGTAATAGGCCAACGAACAACGGCAATAATGATACTTGCCCCAGACAACTCATCATAAATAGTTGTTCCTGTAGTCAGCACAATAGTCTGCCCAGAAATTGATGCTATTGTGTAGATACCATCGTTTCGATATGAGCCTTGTATACAAATATCATCTCCAACAGCAAACCCATATGTGAGAAAATCACTTCCATTAGAAACTATTGAGTAAGTGCTTGGATAAAATGTGAAAGCATCATGCACATACAAACCACTAATAGTAAAATCATAGTTAGTTATATCAATGATACGCTGTTGCACTACTTCAATATATTTCCCAGCTATGATAGTACCTACAGTTGCAGTACAAGTTGAATATACACTTACTTCAGTTGGGGTCAAAACCATATATATACCCCCACATGTGTCTCATTGCAAAGTTCTAGGTGGGCTTCTTTGTAGTGAAACCCACCTAAAAACTTTTTATGCATCATTCAAGCACACCTTCAGATTCATTCCATAGCACGGGGCATCTGGTAAGCTTCCCATGAAGTAGGCCCAACTCCAGCCTGAGTAAAGACAATGCTTCCATCAGCTTTCAGGAATCTAGCACTCTCAAATTCATGTCCACCAATCACCACACTTGCCTCAGTACCCACAGTAATTGATTTTGCACCCTGCCCAACATCAGACCACCCATCACCAGCACCAAGGCTCAGTGTAACGGATGCAGTAGAGTTAGCATTAGCAACACGAATAACGAGTGTGCTAAAATCAAGTGCAGACTGTGCAGTCGTAGCAGAAATGGTCATTGTTTCACTAGAAGCAATAGTACCAGAAGCAGCAGTAATAGCTGCACCACCCAATGATGCAGTTGTAACTTTCAAAGTTCCATTCGCCATAATTTATCTCCTTTTTATCAACCAGCCGCTTCAGCAACATGCATAGCAAGCAGTGCTTCGGGTCTTACAACTTTAGCACCATACACATACAAGCCCTTCACACCTTGGTCAAAATAATCCTCACGCTCAACTGGTTTAATCTTTGCTACCTGACCAGCATATGAAATTGCAGAGCGAACACCAGCCATCACATGATAGGTAGTGGAATCATAGGTAACATTGTTGGAAACAAGAATGTTCTTGAAACCAAGTGCTTCACCAACATACCCATTGATGATAGTATCAGGCCCAACTTTCGGAACAGCAGTTGCAGAAATACCACCAACTTCAGCAAGCAGCAATTTCTGATGAAGCCAAGGCGGAATAACAATCCATCTATCAGCAGTTGGTACATTCGACTCATCAAGATAACGAGCAGCATACGAAAGCACCTCAATGACATTTGCAGAAGAAATAGACTTTGCTGAACTAGGAGAGCCAAGATTGGTTGCATTTATAACACCAGCACCTGCCCACAGACTAGCAATGTATTTATCAATTTCATCACGAATTGCATACGCAGCTTCATCCATTGCAGCGTTCATTATTTTGGGGTTCATCTGTGCTGTATCAATATCATCAATTGCAAAGCTAAAAGATTTAGCCTGGTCAATCAATAGCACTTTCTGTGCAGAAGTAAGTGCCTGCCATGTCAATGCACCATATTTCGTATAATCACTAACAGTAATAGAACCAATCTCATTGATTTTTACTGTATCACCATATCCAGTAATCTCACCTTCATAATCATTATTTACAACAGATGCAAAAACAAGGGCTTTTCTCAGCCGAACAAGTAGTTTTGCACTCCAAATCTGTGGTATAAAATTCTCCAAACCCATAGTTTACTCCTTTATTTATCTTCCAATAACTTTATCCAGTTCCCCAGATAATTCCATTTGCTCCAATTCTCTTGGAGAAAGCTTTGATATATCAATTTTCTGCTTGTCCTTCTCACCCGAACCAGGTTTCGGTGAGTTCTGAAGCATATAATCATTGATTGCTTTTTGCTTCAATTCTTCTTCCTTCTTCTTAAATCGTTCAAGATACAATTGAGCGGCTTCGGGACTCTCAAAAGGAATCTCAAGCAAAAACTCTGGTTCAACACCATACTTATGCCCAAGTTCAGCTATTCTCCTTTCTCGAATCTCTTTCTGACGAGCCTTTTCAGACTCTTCAAGTTTCTGCTCAATCTCTCTGATTCTTTTCTGTTCAGGAGTTTCCTCTGGATGCAGTTTAGCCATCTCATCTGCAAGCCTTTGTTTGAACTCCGCTTCATACTTTGCAATCTGTTTTTCATCATGGGTTTTGATTGCCTTAGTAACTTCACGGTCAAACACAGGCTGAAGCAATGCCCTTCCTTCCGGTGTCTCAACAAATGAAACAACTTTCTCAGGCTTTACAGGCAAACCAGAAGCAAGTTCATCAAGATAGGCTTTTACTTCTTCATTTTCTGCATTTGCAGTAAAAAACTCTTTTACGTCAGCTAATGTAATGTCCATACTAAAATCCTCCCCTACACCTTGTGTGATTTAGGAGTAGCAACCTTCTGTATCTTTTTCATTGGTCGCCCAACTTTTCGTTTTTCAGCTACAGAAGTTTGTTCCAAATCATTTGACAAGTTGTTTTCGAGCGGAACAGTTCGCTCTTCCTTAATCTCAACAGTTGGCTCCACTATGGGGGCACTCTGCCGAGCTAAAGATTCAAGTCGTCTTGCACGAGCTTGCAACTTTCGTTGCCGTGCTTTGTTCATACCCACCTCTCTTCTTAAATTGGTATTATATCATACTTTCACTATATATGAAAGTGGCTCACTACACTAATTTTCAGTGCTACTCTTTGACATTAGCTGAAACAATTTTGTTCGTTCAGTCTCAACTTCTCTCTCATATCTACTTATTTTGTTAAATAAATCAGTTTCCTTGTTTGTAGCTTGCTGTTTTTCATCCAATGCTTTCTTCCATTCTTGTCGTAGTTTAGCAAGCTCTACTTCATACCCCTGCAATCTTTCAACTTGTGCTAATACTTCATCTGATAGCATCATTTGCTCCTTTTCTTTCGTGTTTTCTTTGCAACACCTTTGATAGTTCCTTTATTTTCTGCTGCATAGAAAACTTGTTCACCCTTTTTCTCCCCATATTCTTTGATAAAAGCGGCCTTTATCTTCTTTCCTTTCTTTGTAAGTGGCATAGTCATCACCTCTTCTTCGCTCTCTTTTCTGCAATGTCAGGATGGTGGGTATTTAGCCATGTATTGTAGTCCATATACTCAATAATCCCCTGTTCTTTTGTTCTTCGCAATTCTGGCTTGTACCCGGAAGGGGAAAATATCTCAATACAACGACAATGAATCCTCTCTTCAGGTGGTAGCCCTTCCCAGCCAGGATAGGGAGCACGATAAGTACCAGGCCCATCAAAAAAGCCATCTTCACGCTTTATCTTTCCATCCATTGCAGCATGAGTTTCACGAGTTTTCAAATCAAGCACAGCAGACCACACAATACTTCCTTCAACACCCATCTGCATTGCTTTCAAATAAGCATCATCTGCACCATGATTCAATGCTGCCATTCCTTCTGTACGAATTATCTTCAGCGCACTATTATAGGAAATATCAATAGCATGTTTCAAATCATTCGACATAGATTCAAATGACTTTCCTAGCTGAAGCCCATTCAATAATGCTTGTCGAAGTTTCAATTGTGCTTCTACTGGATAATTCTTCAATGCTTCCGCATAAAACTTATTTGCTTTATTTGCAATGGAAAACAGCTCAAGAAGTACTTCTTTACTTACAATGGTAAGTCCAAGATGCATCCCAATAGAATTATCAACTATCCAATGAGCAAGATTGAATGATTCTGCATATTGAGCTGGAAGGAACTCTTTTATAGTCTTAATGTTTTCCTTCACTGCTGGAAGTAACCTATCAAGCATCTGCTTTTCCATAACTGAGTAACGGTTATACTTCTCAACATCAGCAAGTGATAGCTTCCCATTCACTGCAAACTTATCATAAATAAGCTGCATCTCACCACGCATCTCATTCAATGCTTCGAGGAGTGCTTGTTGCACTTGTTGTTCATACTGTCGTTCTTTCTTCATCAATTCTTGAAAAGAGAACAACAGCATTGTAGAAAGCTTTGTCATATTACAGCTTCAACCATGGCTTCTTGTATTCAATCCCATCAAAATATGCTTGATATTCAGTAGTATCTACACCTCTTCGCTTGAGTTCATTGATATGAATATCAACCATCTCAGGGAAAAGTGGTGGGTCTTGTATCTTCAGCTCTTCAATAGATGCCTTAATATCATCAACTGACATAAATGAAAGAGTTGTAGCTCTGCTATCTACTGCACGTTCAATACCAACTTTGTTTCGAGCTACATATTCTTCATATGCTTTCTGTTTTGCTGCAAGAATTTCCTCATCAGACAGTTTCACTTCAACAGTAACTTCTGGTTCCTTTTGAACTTCTTCAACAGGCTGCACAATAGCATCTTCCGAAACTACATCCGTTTCCTCAACAACTTCTGGTTCAACCACAATATCATCTGTTTCCTTTGCTTTCTTTGCCATAGCTATTCTCCTTTATTCCAATGGTAAATGATGTTCTTGATATTGAGAAAGAATAAATTGCTCAATATCTTCCAATATTTTCACTGTTTCATCCTGCATATTTGTTTCATACTTTAGTATATTGTGTATATGCTCCCGTATTTCAAGTAATGCAAGATAATAACCTGTTGCATGAGCATATAATTGAATATCATCTTCATCATATGCAACAAATGTTGCTGTTGGTTGATTGATAAATATTTGGCTTTGTGATTCATTTAACTCATCATCTTCTTTATTCAATTAGTGTTCCTCCATTTGATAAGGATTCATCCACAACTTGCTGGCTTTCATCAATAGGTGGATTCTGTTCAAATGATTTTGACAGTTCATTTACTAACTGATTCTGCTCCACAGTTGGCATCATTCGCATTGCATCCTCATCTTGCCGTTTCAATTCCTCCTCAACATCAGGAATAACATCATCGGGCATAATATCAGCAATTACATACCTACTGAATCCAGCCGCCTTCATCATACTTGCAGTATTTGCAAACTCTTGCAAGTTCAATGGAGAATTGCGCTTATGACTTATGTTGATAGCACTATAATCACCATAAGCTCTTCCAAGTTTCTTGTAGATGATGGAAATAAGCCTAATCCTCTCATACAACCCAACATCAAAATCAGCTTCAGCATCAGAACAGACATTCTCAAAATCAAAGAGTAGTCGCTGTATGGCAATGCCTGATGCTCCTGTAAACTTCTCACCAGCAAAATCGGGAACGTGTGATTGTGTATGAATCTGTTTCTGTACAAACTGTGTCATAAACTGAATGAATCCAAATGGAATGTCTTTCATCAAGAACTTCACATCAGAATCTTTATCTTGAAGTTCAAAGACTCGATATCGTTTCAGTTTTGCAAGTGCTTGTGAAAATGCTCCTGGTTCCTTTCGTTTCAGTGGGTCAACCAAACTCATTTTCTTCAGTATAAGATATGCATTTGCAAACCTATCAAATTCATTCATACTATCTGAAAGCAGAATATCATAGCAGTCAATGAGGGGCATCACAGGTTCAATCAAACCCATCATCTCATCACCAAAGTAATATGCAACAACTGGCACTTCACCAAAGAAGTTTGGAGCACTCTTTACAAACTTCAAGTTCCAATTACCACCACTATCTAGTTCACGAGTATAAATTTCAATAGTATCAGCATAGTACACTTCAACAATATCCTGATTATCAGAGACATGGTAATATCTAATGGCAACAACTTTCTTTGGTTCAGAGCTGTAGTCATAGAGCAGTATCATCTGTCGTGGGTCAATTGTAATAAACTTCACTTCTGCATTCATGTTCAATGTTTTTGCATCCATTACCCCATCAATGTAGAGAAGTTCATAGCTCACACCAAAAATACCTGTATTTCTTCCTGCCCTGCTTGTCTTGATATGCTCATTGTTAATTCTGAAATTCTTCATCAACTCAACAAAAAACTGTTTATTATCCAACTTTTCAGTAAAACTTAATTGTTCACTTACTGGTATCTTGTTTTCAAGGTTTCCATCAACAGTATAGTCTTCTACATCTATTGGCTTATAGGTGATGTACTTTGGCCGATAGGCATATCCAGTAAAGGTAGTAATAATCTTTCTTCCATAAGGAATTGGAATCTTGTTATCAGGCACATTCTTATTGCTTGCAGTATCATCAAAAGAATCTTCACTCTTTGAGGAAGAAACACGTGGTGCTTTTCTGCCAAGAATTGTTTCATTTTTTCCTTGATAATACTGCCACAATGTATTAAATCTAGGAACCTCGGTATGTTCATATTGTGTAATATAACTCAGAATATCTTCTGGCAACAACCTTGTTTTATTCGTTTTCCAAATACCCATAGTATAGCTCCTTATTATAGTATATGCTTTCTCTACAACCCAAGATAGCCCATTATGTCAAATCCATAATCAACAACACTACTTCCGTAAGCATTCTGATGCCAATATGGCTCCGTGCCAAACCGAACACACGAAATCGTATCGTCATTTACTTCAACAAATTCTTCAGTTGGGGTTCCATTTCTATCTTCTTTCCTCTTGAATGTCTGCATTTCCCGTGCAAGGTTTGGGCAATTTGTCTTATGAATGTGAATTAAAGGAACTGAACAAAGAAAGTTTATACCATAGCCTAATGACCCAGGGCCTTTCACTGCTGGTTCAACATGATACCCAGCTTCCTGCCATTCCTTTATTCTATCAGGTTCGGCACTATCAGCAATAATTCTGAAGTAGTAAGCTCTATCTCCCCAGTAATCTTTTGCTGCCTGAATAAATTCAGTGTTTGTCCAGCCTTTGCCATACAACTCATCAAATACATACATCTCGCCATCTCTGAACCCACCACGTTCTATTGCTGATGCATGGGCAAACCCAAAGTCCATGCCAGTAAACACATTCTCAAGGTCATCTTCTCGATAATCAAAGTCCTCTATCACAAAGTTTGTGAACACTCTATTGCCATACACACCCCATTCACCTTCTACATAGACCATTTTGTAGTAAGGGTCAGTAATGGCTTCAAGTTTTGCTATTGTTTCCTTATCAAGAAACTTGTTATCACGATAGGTACTCCTATGTGTCAGCACTGTATCATCTTGCTTATCAAAAAACCGCTTTTTTACCCAATGTTCAATCCAAATTGGGTTCATCGTCAGTGTTTCCTGCTTTACAAAATCAGTTTCACCACGTAATCGCAAATGAAGCTGGTTATAATCATCTTCTGTTGCTTGGTCAGCTTCTTCCAGCCAAAAATCAGTAGCATTATAGATACTTTTCAGCTTGTTTACATCATCAAGCCCCACCCCAATTGCATCATTGCCATTCAATGTACATTTTATGATGGTTTCTGTATCATTATAAACAAACAAATTATCAAGTCCAAACGATTTTATCACACCTTTCAATAGGTCATAACAGCTATGCCGAACATCTTTCTTTACTTTTCTGCATATCAGAAACCTATGCCCTTTATCTTTCACCATTTTGTAAATGATTTTTTGGGCTGTGCTGAAGCTTTTAGAACTCGCAGCTCCTCCAACTAAAACATGCGTTGGATGAGTATCTTCAAACAATGGCAAAAAGGCAGGATTTATCAGTTTTGTTGCATTTCTGAAATCAATCTCAAGCATTCTCTATTCCTTCCTCACTAAAATACTTATCAATGCCACCTCTTCCTACAACTGCTCGAACTTTTTCCCCATCTTCTTCCTTACTCTCACTCAATATCTTCATCTGTGCATCTTCTGCTTGTTTTTCTTGGTTCAACTGCAATGGTTGTACCTTATAGGTAATCTCTCCGAACACTTGTGTATCTACTTTATCTCTCCACATCTCAGGCAGTCTATTCTTCAGCCAGAAAATCTGTGCAATCACGTTTGGATACATCCTCTTTTTCACCACTTTTGTCTTTACAAGTTTGTTCTTTGGGTATCTTCCATTATCTTCAGCTTCTTCCCGCTCTTTTGCTGTTAACTTCTTTGGCTCATACTGTATCTCATAATACTCATATCCAATTGCCGACTTGTACAATGCATTCACCACATTCTCATCTATCGGTTTTCTTCCTTCTTGTACTGCTTTCTTGAAATCTGGGTACTTATGCATCCACTTATTGAACGTTTCATCACTCATTCCTAATGTTTCAACAATCTGTTTTCTTCCCATGCCATTCTGCATCATCAGCTTTACCACAATCGGATGTAGTTTTGGGTTGTATCTATTCTCAAATTTCCCTGATGCTGTACTCTTGCTCCACCCATTCTCATCAACTTCATCTTCTTCCATAAAAACTCACCTCTTTGCCATCGTGTAGTATATCATATTTTCACTATATATGAAAGCACTTCACTTTTCATCTGCATCTATGTTATACTCTTTTCTATGGCACGAAGCAGAAAACACACTCCAATTCTCAAATGTGATGGCCTTGGTTCCTATGCAAAACGACAAGCAAACAAACGTGCACGAAAAACACCTCTTTCTAACTACTCAAACTACAAAAAAGTCTACGATTCCTATAACATCCATGACTACACCACAAACCTTTACTCTTTCTACCATACTTCTGGCATCCCAAAACATCCTTACTTCCATACGCTTACTCCATCACTCTATCGAAAATACTTCAATAAATGATACTTTTATGCATACTTTCTTGTATCTTTATCTAATGTGTTGAACTTTTTCTCCGTCGTAGAGAAAATCACCATCAAAACCTGCATACTTATTCAAAAACATCTATGAATAACGTGCAATATCACTCATTTATCCTTCATTTTATTCACTATTCTTAATGTATGCCATTCAATTTTAATGTACTACATTCAGTTCGCTACTTTCCATAAGAAAAAATTCATGTTTTTGCATTGTAACACAACCTATGAAACAATGCATAACTACTTTCTATACACTTTCTATACACTTCTATGCACTCTTGCAGCTCATCTATGCACCACAACTATCTTTGTAGCTCATTTTCTCCTGTTTATGAGCTGCAAATGTAGCACATTAGGTTGGGTACTTTAGAAGAAAAGAAAAATGTAAGTTATTTTGCTGGTACTATAAGGCTCAATATGAATTTCTATGGTAAAAAGAAAAGCTAATGTAGCACATTAGGTTGGGTACTATAAGGCTCGATATAAATTGGGATACTTGTTTGCTTTCTCTCCCTCGATTTCTGGTATATACCCCCACCCCCACCCCCCATTGCCATTGTTGTAAACTACGAGCAAGCAAGCAGGCTACGAGCTACGAGCAAGCAAGCTACGAGCAAGCAGGCTACGAGCTACGAGCTACGAGCTTCGAGCTTTATGCATATGCTTCGAGCTTCGAGCTTCGAGCTGAGCTTCGAGCTTTATGCATATGCTTCGAGCTTCGAGCTTTATGCTATGCAATATGAGCTATTGCGATTGATACTTTTTATTCGGCTTGCAGGAGCTGAAATTTTATCACTTGCAAGCATTCAAGCATTGCAAGATTCCCAAGCATTCAAGCATTGCAAGCATATTAAAATTGTAGCAAAATTATTAAAATAATACTTGACAATATACTGAAACAGTACGATACTATAGATAAAGAAAAGGTTTGCAGGCTACGATAGGGAGCCGGAACCTGGGAGGAAGTTATGAAGTATCGTATCATTTATACTACCAAAAATGGTGTTACTGAGAACCTGCCATGCAACAACAAGTATGAAGCTTGGTGTATGTTTCACTGGCACCTAAATTGGCAGCGGGCCAATAATGAAGCTGGATCAACCTTTTTACTTGCCGACAATGTAGTTATTATGGAAGCTGGCAGTAAACTTGAAATAAACGAAGCATTAAAATACTTGGGAATGAAAAAGCCAAGCATGATAAAAAGGCTGGTAGTGAAATTGTACTATAAAATAGTTTATTTATTTTAAGGAGGAGAACATGAAAAAGGGAAAGATGGTGGACCTTCTGAACGACCAG
>Ga0209340_1001211_pt1 | contig 20086 bp, 22 predicted proteins | sample EPASupsiteSAE323_FD_187266 | JGI IMG/M metagenome (GOLD analysis project Ga0209340, IMG submission 187266) | Bioremediated contaminated groundwater from EPA Superfund site, New Mexico - Sample SAE3-23 (SPAdes) (version 2) | ecosystem: Environmental > Aquatic > Deep subsurface > Groundwater >... | reverse complement strand
CCCGCTGCACCGATAGCCATTCCGAGACTTCCTGCGGCTACTGCTCCGGTTGCTACCTGATTTGACCAGTATGCAGATCCTGCGCTGTCTGCACCTCTTCCTAGTGCGCTTTGGTATGCCGTGTCAATTTGTGAACCGCTTTGGTTTAGCATCCCAGACATCATAGAGCGAAGGGTTTGAACGATAGGACTGTTTTCACCCCAATAAGTCACATATCCATCAAGTAATGATTGCATCTGATCAGTAATAAGCGATTGCCCGACTGAATACGAATCGATAATATTTTGAAGCCGATCTTTTGCCTCATCTTTTAAGCTACTCAATGCAGATGTTAAGCTGTCATTCTCCATATTTATAGCTGCTTCAACGTCGCTAAGTGTTGATTGAGTACCTCTTCCACCTAGTGATTCGATCTTATTCGCCATTTTTGAAACTGCAGCATTGTACTCAGATTGAGACCCGTAATACCCCATCGCCAAATCAGCGTAATTTCCCGCTAAATCTGTGATACTGGATACTTCTGAGCTGATATCTTTCCCTGATGATACTTTTGTAATCGCGTCAGCGATATATCGATCGAGCATAGAGTTCGTATATTCAAATTTGGCTGTACCGCTCATCGCCGTATAGCGTAGATTGTTTGCCGCTTTATAGAGCGATTTGGAATAATCGAGCTCTTTTTGAAGTGCAGATATCCGGGTACTGCTGATCTGAGTGATAGCGTCGGCCTGCGCCTGGTACGCTTGCATGATTTTTGCCGGATCATCCCCCGCATCGGCAAATGTCATTACCGACCCGTTAAGCTGATCGATATACCCCTGCGTTTCGGTGATTCCCTTTGCAAACGTGCTATAAGCAGACGAGAGCTGATTAAATCCGTTGACCGCCGTATCTTCAAGCGATTTCGCATAAGCGTCCTGAGCATCGGTAGCTGATCTAAGAGCGGTACCGAGAGATTGCCACTGCGATATCGTCGTCGGATCGAGACTATTTTTAACAGCATCTTCATAGAGTTTCGTAAAATTCTCTACCGTCACCCCGGTAACACCCATCATACTTTCAAGGTTGGCAAAATCATCCTGCAACCACTGCGCTTTTTGGCTGAGTGCTTCGGTAGTATTACCTGAGCGTTCCAAGCCCCACACCGTGAAATCTCGGGTTGATTGGATATAGGAATTTACTGAATCGGTCAATGCCTGCATAACCGTTTTATCGACCGATTTGGCGTACTCTGACCACATATTATAGATTTTGGTCATCTCTTCCGTATCGTTGTATTTTGTAAAGACAACTCCGTTACGGGAGTAAAGATACTCAGAAGCGTGTTGCTCGATTCCCATATAGGTTGCCAAGAACCCTTTTGCTATTTCGTCCTGAAATGTTTCAGCGGTGTAGCGGCTCGCTTTAAGAACGATGTTTTTCGTACTACCGAGTTGAGTGAGAAGGTAATCGTATGATTTGAAAATACCCTCTATCGAACGTTTTTGAGAATCGGTTATATCGTTGTAATCCGAGTTTCCGGATCCGCTAAACCATGATTTAGTCTCAGTGTCCCGATAGCTTTGGATAGAGTTTAACCCGCTCATTGAAGTTGTATCGTTTTGGAAATATAGACCTCTGTCTACTTCTTTTGTTGAGCCGAACATCCCGCCGATAAGTGATCCTAATGTAGCTCCCGCGATTGCACCTATCGGGCCTGCTAATGATCCGATTGCCCCGCCGATAGCACCGTATGACCCTGCTTTTGTATTTGCTCCAAATAGCATATCTCCGAGTGACCCTAGTGCATACCCTCCGATTCCGCCGATAGCTGCACCACCAAGCATCGCACCCGCACCTGCATACCCACCCGCTCCGGACATAGCCCACGGGCTTGCGAACCCTGCACCGAAATTACCGATACCACCCGCCAAAGCAGATGACCCGGTTAAATTATAGATTGATGCCGCACCTGAAGCAAAAGCATCGGCGATACTTTGTGATAACCCGCTTGTCAAAACAGAATAAGCGGTTTTCAGGGTTGATGCGGTATTGATTATTGTTCCAACATCACCGAGACCATCCGTACCCGCTTTTGTGATCTGCCCCGCCGCATCGATAACCGTACCGCCTACAGTGGTAGTAAACCCTGCGCTGTCCGTTGTTGCACCATACATAGCTGAACCGGCAAACGCACCGCCCGCTAAAAGAGTTTTGAATGTGCCGACGATATTTGAAGATGCCGAACCGCTCTCCCCAAGACCCGCCATATCTTTTACACTTCCGATGATCCCCTGCGAAAGTTGGGACGAAGCTGCTCGAGCGATTGAAGTCGTTATCGACGACCAAAAGTCTTTTAGCCAATCACCGAACGATTGCCATTTGTCCGTCATGGCATCGAAGATTTGCTCACCCATTGCTTTTTCAAAATCACTGAACAGATCAAGCCAAAACTGATTGTCTTTATCCCGTTGCTCTTTTTGGAACTTCTCGTTATCTTTCGCCAAAACAGCTAGCATTTGTTCGTTGGATAAAATACCTGACTCTGCGAGTTTTTGCATACGATCAGATTCGGTGATCTCAAATGCGCTTGCAGTGTCACCCATCGCAGAGTAGTATTCGAGTAAAGCCGATTTGCTATCTTCCCATCGCTTTAGTGTATCTTCGGTTGCTTTCTTTTCTAAAGCTTCTTGCTTTGCGATATTTTCCTGAGCAAATTTGAACCCTTCATCGTTTAATGCTTGGATCATATCTGCTTTTTCTTTGGCAGCTTTAGCAGCGGCGGCTATCTCTTCTTTAGTAGGTCCTACAGCAGCTTGCGGATTTGAGACAAGATGATCTTTACTGCTTGATTGTGCTGCGACTGTTTTTTTCAATGCGAGCTTATTATAAGAATCAGTAAGACGTGTAAGTCCGTTTGACATGTCGCCAATGATTTTATTCTGAGCTTGATCTATTTTAAGCCCATTCTCTTTTACCGTATTAACCTGCTTATTCCAGTACGCCGCATTTGCATAAAACTGCTCCCCGCCTACTCCGGTAAGATCAGCTAATTTCCCAAGCCCATTATTAATACCTGCGAATGCTCCGAGCGTAACTTCAGCAAACGTGTTCATCATTTTTCCGAGGAAGGTAATAACAGATAAACCGACATCACCGATCTGACGTAATCCCTCAATAGCGACGATTGTACCGAGTGCCATATAGTCGAAAAAACCTAGCTCACGATATTTTCCGTTCATATCATCTATTGAATGTGAAAAAATTAATGCAAATGCTGGAGGAAGTGCGTTAATAGCATCAAATGCTATTGTAAAAGCAAGCCCAATATTATCGGTAGCTGATTCAGCGACGAGATAGATATCGGTAAACCCTCGTGCGAATACTTCAGCGATAGCATCAGCGTTATCGGTAAGTTTTTTCTGAAGGTCCAACCCATCTTGTTTAAGATTATCAAATAGGCTCTCGGTCGCTTTTTTCTTGATTGTCTCGATTGAATCGACGATATTTGAACTGATACCCTCCCAACTCTGAGACATCGCTTCTCCACCGGCTGCAAAGTCACCAAGTTTTTTAGTGAGGAATTCATACAGATCCCCCTGCTTCGTATGCATTTTGATCTGTTGATTGGTGATTTGGAGATTCCGTGCTACTTGAGCATTCATATCGATTTCACCCGATAGCAAAGCGCGAGATTCCTGTGCGATCTGCTCCATAGGCTGACCCATTGCAGCAGCGGCCATAGTCATATTTTTTACATATTCTACGGTCTGCTTAGTTGTAAGCCCGAGTCGAAGTGCGGGTGCTAATGCTGCTTGATACCCCTCGGTGACTTGCGCCAAAGTAGCAGGGGTTTGCAGATTTGCTTTGCGGAGTAATTCAACAGATTCGGCAGCCTGATGCTGTGCCATAATAAACTTCTCTGCGGCAGTGACGTTTTTACCCATAGCCGTTACATTTGAACTGTTAACCGCGATTAATGAGGCTATACCTAGCTTCATCTGTTCAAACTGTGAGTTCAGCCTAATACCGCTTAATACTACTGCATCAAATGCTTGATGTATAGTATATAGACCGACTGCGGCATGCCCCATACCTGCTATCCGATCAGTCAGCTTGTTAACTGGATCGGTTGCCGTTTCAGCTTTTTTACGGATTTTTTCAAACCCATCCTGAGTTATTTCCAGCGCTTTTGTATCGCTATTGATCTTTATGCGAATACTAAGGTCATTAGCCATACAATGCTCCTATGAAATATTTTTACGCTTTTCTGGGTATTTTCAACCCTATCTTCATCATCTTCTACTTTCTTACCGGGCTAAAACAACCCGAAAAGAAAAAAAAGACAAACCAAAACGAATGGACCATTACCATCCGCTAATTTCTCTCATTCAGCACTGATGCCATTGATCTTACCAACTGTAATAATTCTATTGAATCCTTACGGTGTTTTTTTGAAAAATCTTTGATCACAAGATAGTCAACTTCAACACTCCCAACCCCTGATTTGGTTGAAAGAGTGAAGCATTGAACAATCAATACCTCTTCCTTGTCTTGTGGAATCATTACCGCATCATCGTCTAGATTGTTTAAATGATCTTTTAGATGAATATAGCTTTGCTCTTTTGAATACTCTTTTGCGAATCGGATTAACCGTTTCCCTTTGCTTTCTTTTCTTCGTCAATAGCACTGCTAATCGCTTGAAAGAAATCCCCAAGATTCCCTTCATCATTTTGTTCTTTCATAATTTTGTCAACGATTTTTTTATCATTTCGTTGAAGCATAAAACGAATTGCTTTTTCAAGATGATCCAATACATTTGTTGTTTCATCTTTAGAATGTTCTGCAACCTCTTTGCTCTCTTTGGTTGATAATGAAACAATGACAATTTCAGTTGTTACACCATCCAAAAACTCATACTTTGCTGATACTTCATTACGTTTTGCATTAAATACTTGACCCATTGTTTTACCTTTTTTTGGATTTTCCCGCGGGAAATTTTTTGATCAAAAAATTCATTGCCTTTTTCAGAATGGTGATGGGAAGGCTAACCCATCCGATCACTTATATGTGATCGTATAGTTATCGTTTCCGGCTGATGCTTCAGCACGGAAGGTACGGGAAATTTTCACGTTTCCTGCATCGTCACTCTCAGATACATCTTTGAGCTTCGCATACGGGATACTGATTTCAACCATAGACCCAGCTGCCCCAACTTGGATGATGATAGAGCGAACCATCCCATTGGCATAATCAGTCCATGCTGCTTCATCCGTACCAATAGCTTTGACTGCAGTGATAGAGATCGTTGGATCGAAATCTTCCAGATAATATGCACTAAGGTCCATTGCGTATTGTTCATTAATCTTGTTTCCGATATCAAGATCAAAGCTATCAGCGTTTAGCTGTGATCCACCGACTGTTAGTACCGTAACTTTTGAAACGATAGGAGCCATATTGATATCAAGCGTAACCGTAGGATTTGCTTCAGCCGTTGCTTCAGGCGATGCCATAAACCCTTTTACGCTAAATACAGCGCCCAAAGGCTCTCCAACTTTACCGCTGATTTTTAGGTTCCCGGCTACTCCGGTGAGCGCACGGACATACCCGTCGGTATATACTTTGATTTGCCCAGTTCCTACACCTGTACCACCTGGCTTGTATTCTACTTTTGTCGCGGCGGTGATCGTCTCAGCAAGCCCTGCAATTTTTAGAAGCTCATCGATACTCGGAGCAGACCCTAGTGCAGAGGCTTTTTTCATCTGGACTGGGATATCAAATTCCGCATTGATCCAGTTCGGATCGATAAATGTTTTGGTAGAACCCATCATCCCATTGCCCATGTCTTGGTAATCACCGGATTTGATTTTAGGATTTACAAAAACGGTACCGTTTGTAGTGACGACTTCGGCTGCTGTTGGGACACCGCCTGATTTAACAAGCACTACATTTTTAAGCGTCTTTTGGTTCATCTTCTTTTACCTTTCCTGTACTTTTAAGTATTTCTGCAGTGGGTTGATCGACCGTAACCGTCCCACTGTATTCGCCGACATTTTCGATGATAATGGTTGTTCCATCCTCAATCGTAAGAGTCACCTTTGCGAAATCGCTATTTTTTTTCATATCACACTCCTGACCAAAGCGTCGCTTTGACCATAAAATATTCGTGCTCCAACCCCTCATTAAAATCGAGCGTACTCTCGGCAAACTCGATATTCTCAGGGAAGTTGATATCACCCGCATTGCCTAATGTCATCAACGCATTAACCATCGATTCCCCGATGTCTGCGTCACGCTTGACCTTAACCGCAAAGACAACCTCTTTGAGACCTGAGGCTATTGGTGTACGTCGAAATACGAAAACATCTCCCGTCTTAACAATAGGACGAATCGCATCGTTGATACGGGTTTTTACATCGTTTTCGCCCATCATACCGGCGTACCTAAAACGACTGTAACTGATCCAAATCCATCATCATGTGGACCGCTTGCAACCCCGTATGTTTTGCCTTTTGCGATGATCACTGAATCAGCGGTTATGGCTGTACTTGAAGCCACTTTTAGCACATTGACCAACTCTTCCATCTCCCCGGATTGTTCGAGTAAAAACCCTGATGCTGCTACACCATCAATCGTTACCGAATCGGCAAGCTCATTCGAGTTCATAAATACGTTTTCCATATCAGCGGCGAGTTGGTCTTTTAAGTTCATAGCCCTACCCCGTAATGCGCTTTAAGTGCAGCTATCAATGTGTCTTTTTTACCGTTTGCAGTTTCGATTTTTAATTCTGCAACACGTTTTTTAATCTCATTAAAATCCATAGCTTCGATTGACTCGGATGTGATCTCATCTTCAGGCTTGGACGAGCGTGTAGCTTTACCTGCCAAGATCATACGGCTACCGAGATCATCTCCGACCTCGATAACCGAACCTGCTTTATGATCACGCCCACGATACGGTACGGGTTCGTTAATTTTTACCCACATGACTCAACCTCACGCCGCATTGATTTTGACGTACACAGTCCCTGCAGTTGCCGCGGCTTTAGCACTCACCGCACGACCTGCCCGTGTATTTGAAGTTGCCGTTGTAGTGATTGCTCTGGCTGTAGCATCGAAATACACAACATCACCGAAAGCAATCACATCAGCAGTAGTCGCATTGATCTCAAACACACGCTCGATATCAAGTGCGATAATCTCACCGGCAAGACCGCTTGTTTTTGCGATCCCGATCATTCCGGTACCGAGCGGTACAACATCCCCTACATCGATGGCACCCGGACAGGTATAATCGATTACATCACCCTCTTGAACTTCAATTGCTTCTTTTGCCATTGGTTACTCCTTATTGACCGTTATTTTTATAAAGACCGCGGAAATCTTCGGCGAATACACCGAAATCAAACACACACTCATACTCGACACCGCTAAGATCACGGTTTTTCTCAGCTACAATCGGACGGCGGTTTGTACCTTGCAGATAACCGACTTTCAACGTTCGTCGGACAGCGGCCATATACCATGCCGTTGCCGCAAGTTCAGATTCGACGATAACATCTACAGCATTACGGAATGGATTTTTTACACCGGCATTTGCTTGACCAAGCTGCGTTTCACTGGTGATGAGTTGAAGTGCCAATGTCTCTTGCTCAGGAGCAACGATCAGGTATTTAGGAGCAATGCTTAATGCTGTACCTGATTTATCTTTTTGGCGACGCATCAATGTACGTGCAACAGTAAGCGAATCGAGAGATAATGCTGTACCGGTAGAGGTATAGTTTGCATGTGCGGCATCGAAAATAGCTTTATTATCTGCCATTTTATAGCCTGCATATTCACCTTTGGCTTGAAGCAGATCATACACAAGACCGTTTGCAGTTCGCTTTGCCATACTACCAAAGTCGAGAATAATGTTGTTAAATGCTCCGAGATCATCGTTGATCAACATCTCACGATTGATTTTCAAAGATTCACCGTATGAGTAGATGCGCCATGATTCTGCGCTCTCTGATGTCTCTTTGTTTTTCTTCTCACCACCCTCGGTAAGTTTACGTAGACGGCCACCCAATCGATCACGGCTAGCTTCAGTACGTGTTTTGAAATCAGCGACATCTTCAGCAATGGTCCACATATCAAATGTCCCTGCTTCCTCTTCATAAGCAACGGAGAGCACACGGTTTGCTACATTCCCGAGCAATGTAGGAAAATCGCTCGTACTCATAGCACGTTTGATCAGCTCGTTTTTGTCATATCCGGTATATCCGGTAACCATACGGGCGATTTCGAGCATCGATGCTCCACGGAACTGATCGACGTCTTTATGCGCATCCGTAACATTCAGCCCTGCACGCATAATCAGGGAGTCACCGATAGCACGCATCAAATCACCATGATTTTGACGACCGGTTACTACCCATACACCTGGTGTTTCTTCGCCGCGCTGAAACGGAACTTCTACTTGTGAGGCTGTTGCTGCATCAAGCATCGCACGGGCAAGATCATCCGCTGTTTTTGTTTTGTCACTGATAAAACGGTTTACTTCATCATCACCTATTACGCCAGGTTTGGCAGCAACGAGATCACGGATACCCGCTACACGTTTGAGCTCTTTGTTTTCATCGGACAATGCGATAACCATCGCATTGATCTCCTGATTCTTACGCTCGATAGCGGCACTATCCGCACCTTGTTTTTTAAGTTCTTCGAGTTGGCGTCGTAACGCTTCCAATCCTTTGTTCACGGTTTCCCCTTTATATTGATTTTCACTTCGACCAATTCCTGCACTCGGATCGGCACCGATATCCACGAGCGAAGCTTCGTGGAAAGCCCATCGTGTCACCTCTACAAGAGCGATGCTTCCATCTCTCTCGGTAACACGGTTCTCCATTTTTGACCCACCGACTGAAATCTCGGTAAGTGTCCCCTCTTCGACCATACGCCAGAACATATCCGCGTCTGGGTTGGCCTGAGAGAACACCGCCTCGGCACGAAGCTGTCGGTTGGCCAATGTGACGTTTTCGAGTTTACCGATCGGAAGCTCTCCGTATTTTCCGCTTCCGTGCATCCATCGCAATTTAGCGGTAGCTGCTCGGGTGAGATCTACATTCTCATCCCCGTGTAATAGCACCTCTTCATAATACTGACCGCTCCAATAGTCAAAACGACGAACCGGAGTTTCGGTCGATATTAAAATAGCTACGCGACGCTCATCAGCATTGACAGAGCCGGGTTCGATCTGAGCACGTACAAAATCGCTATTTTCCAACAGCTTTTCTGGACTCAATTTTTTAGGCATTCGCTTCCTCCTTTGTTAAAATTCCCGCATCTTTAAGCATCTTGTTTTCTTTGACCCGATCAGCAACAACATCTTCTAAAACCTTACCGCGTGCGGCAGCTATATCAGATAGGTTAGTAAGCCCCATGTCATATTCTTTTTGGATGGCGTTGATATCCTTGAGCGGATCGACCCACTCACGAGCAGGAGCGATCCAACGAGGTTGACAAAACTCTGATTTGTTGAGAAAATAGGCAGTAACTCCAAGTCCTTTGATATTTCCTGCCATAACATTAGCATCTAGGAAATCTTCAAACAGTGGGTTAAGTACATAAGTAGCTAAGTGCCATTGTTCGTTATTGAACCGTTTATGATCTTGGATAAATGATGCACGGGCACTAGAGAAATTGACCTGAGAATAATCCCGAAACGCCAACTCATAACTAACCTTACGTGCCACAGCTATAAGACGAACGCATGAGCGTACAAACTCACCGTATTCTGTCCCCTTGATCGTAGGGTCATATTGGTGCATTTTTTCACCGCTGTTTAGGTAATGGACCATAACACCGTTGATATCGTAGATCGGGTCTGGAGTATCATTTTTTGTATTATTAAGCAACCCGCCTATATGCCCTTGTACATTCGGAGTCTCGATAGCATAAGCGACACTCGCACGAGCCCGTGCAGATTTTAGAGTGGAGGTTTGATACCCTGCGAAGTTACGAAGATCAACGATAGCCTGTTTATATTCGGATAATCCGCGATACTGCGTCGCACGATTATCCATACGGAAATAGTGGATGACTTGATCAGCAGGAACTTTCACCGAACTCATGAGCCCATCACGGAAAACGTAGTTTTGTGGGGCTCCGAATGTATCGAGTTCTATCCCATCGACACTGCTAAGGACATTGGAATTATCCACTCGCACTTTATAGGATACGTCGAACCGATCAGCTTCGACAAGCTGAATTTGAAAAGGGTTGCTTTTTTTGCCGGTCAGATGTTTTTTAATAACGATCTCACCGTCACACATACGCTGAGATAAAATAAGCGACTGCATATCTCCGAAATGCTGACGGCGGGTAACATCACAGTTTTTAGGCTTGATAAACTCCGCCCATAATGCTTCGATCTGTTTATCGATATTTTCTTTTCCGGTTTTAGATTGGAAAGTAAATCCGTTACCGACACTGTTACGGACGATCGTCGCATCGATATTTGCCATAATCGCATTATTTTCATGGAGCCATCTTGCACGGGCGCGCATCGTGTCACGGTCAGGGGAAGCGGTGTTTTCAAAATCGCTGTTCGCATTCCAAAAATCTTGATTATTTCCGGTACGTTTCCCCCCCTCGTAAAATCCGCGATTAATTTTCCCGCGGGAAAATATGCTCTTAAGAGAACTGAACATGTGCTCTCGTTTTCATAGGGGATGTGTTTTGCCCTGGGCAGTAGTTGCGTCCGTGGATCTCGATTTTAGAAATCAGAGATTCTTCGCGGCGATAAAGGGTTTCGAGATCAGCACGGGTAAGCTTGCGACCATCCATCTCATAGCTCTGAGAGGTTTCGACCGCTGTGATAGCAGTTTGGACAGCATCAAGTTGTTCGCCGTATGTTTTTGCCAAAACCAACCCTTTCTAAAAGTATGGTGGCAGTTTGTCAGAATATTAAAAATTAGTTTAGGCCAAAAAACTTAGACCTAAACTTTTTTTCTTTTTTTTGCTAGTAGCGTAAAAGTTCGCAAAATAGGAGGTTAAAAGTTTGTTTTTTTAACCTTGACAATAAAATAGCCGAAAAAACGGCTAAAAAAGTTTGTTAAATTTGTAAAAATTTAGTGATTTTTTTGATAAATTAGTGGTTTTTTCGATTATGAAGCGGTTAAAATATCGGGATAAATCTCTGAAAGTTCGCTCAAAAGCTCATCATAGAGATTCTCTTTCATTATTTTTTCGATTGCTTGACCGATTCCAATAGAGTATTTTTCCATACACCGATGAATTACACGTTCTGTTCTTCTCTCAACTGATGGTCGCTTATTAATATTCTCTCTTCCATCCCAAAAATTGTGCATAATTAATTCCCCCTAATAGTTTGATTCATAATCTTCATCACCACGATGATTAGATTGTCTTCGTCTTGATCGTGATACCGTTTCGATCGGTTCACTAGGCAAGAACCGAATACCGAGCAACTCCCCTAAAAATGTTATGTAGGTCCCACAGTCCCATAGATGGTTATCCGCTTTTTCATAAACTTTACGCCATTCACTTTTTTCTACCCCCGTTTTTGAATTGACTTCGACATGTTTATACTCACTGGTGTATTGTTTGACATACAGAGCATCCGTTCCGCTATGAAAACTCATGAGATTATTTTGAGCTGTTTCATTGTTAGATACGGCTGCTATTGATCGTTTTATCTTTGCATCAAGAATATCTTTGTAAAATCCAGTATCTAGCCTGTATAGTTTTAATCCTGTAGCGATTGGGCGTCCGTTAAAATCCTTATCAACATTACTAACGGTATATGGGGTGCTCATACGCGCACTCGCCCCTTTCACCGGAATACAGATATCAGAGTTCATAGCACAGAACTCATAAACCTCGTCGGTAAGAAACCCTGCATCTACAGCACAAATGCGTACCATATGTGCTCCTCCTGAAACATCCATATATGGAGTTCTCATAATCATCTCGATATCTGCCCACGTTTCAGCACGCCCATAGCGTACTAGGTGCGTTCCGTTTCCGAAGAGTAACGCTTTAACCTCAATCCAAAAGTGATCCTTTTGGACGTCGACCGACATGACAACAGCGGCAGTTTTAAGTGGAACAATCCCCTCTTCTAGATCAATCTTTAGAGATAGAATATCCTCCGGTTGATTCTTTTCGATCTTCTCCTCCCACGGTTTACCGAGTACCGTATTGGTAAAAACTTTGAGTTTAAGATCATCATCTTTACAATCAAGATATTCCTGCACGATGTGATACCATCGATAGTTTGGATCGTGCGCATACGCTGACCATATATGAAATGAAGCGTGACCGTTAAATGGACGCTCTGCTATCCACTTACCCTTTTCATCCATCTCCATCTTTTGATTCTCTTCTATGAGCCCTGAGCAGCTTATGCACTCAAGCATAACCGACTCTTTGATAAGCATTTCATTCTCATCGATCTGATATCGGAAGTTCTCAAATTCAATCGTTTGCATATGACCGCAATGAGGACACGGCAAAAATCTGCGTCGTCCATCACCGCTTTCAAACCTTTTATGAATTTTTGAAATCTTTAAAAGTGTTGGAGTCCCCCCTAAGATATTCTTTCTATTCCAAAACCCTTGTGATCGTTTTTGGAACAATGCTATCGGATCACCCTCTTTACCCGCTTCGAATTCCCATCCGTCTATCTCATCCCCCATTGTGACTCTGGTAGTTCTGCGTCTAAAATTACGAGGCGAGTGCGCTCCGATCCCCTCCCATATTCCTCCTGGATACATTTTTTTAACCGTTTTCTCTCTCTTATTACGCCCTCTAGCATTATGGGTATTGACCCTTTCGCGTATAACCTCATTATCACGAATCATAGGCTCAAATTCGTCCTCTGCATACCCTATGATATCTCCGTCGGTTGGTTGGGCGTGTAGTATTGAACATGGGTCTTGATGGATAAAATATCCTTGCCCAATATTGAGCATTTTTGTGTACCCAACGCGTGCCGATTTTTCAACAGACACAAAAGGGGTAGTGGTATTGGTCATCTCATCGAGTATCTCTTTTTGCCACGGGTCCGTTTTCCACTTTCCGGGGCGGGCACTTGACTCCGGAGAGAGATAAAAATACTCATCCGCCCACTCGCTACCGCTCAAAATTGGCTTTGGCTTAAATAGCATTAGACCAAATGCTGCAAGCTCTAGCTGACGTGGGCTCATGATCATAGTCATAGAAGCTCTTTTCCGCTGTTATGAAGCTCTTCTTTGAGATGATTGATATGATCGATCAGCCAACGGTATTGCTTCTCAGGAAAATCACTAAAATGAGCTCTCATCTTGTGAGGTATTTCATCAAGCTTTGTATTGATCGGTGAAATCATAAACTCAATGACTCCGGCAACCTCATTTATCGGGATAAGCACTTTTTTCATCTGTTCGACTTCGGCTTTTGCTTTTTCACCCAACCAATACTCTTTAGCAATTTTTACATCGTTCAATTTCATTGATGCGAGGTTTTTTTCTTCATTACCCCCGGTATCTTTTGCGCCGGCTGCTAAAGCTGCCTCTCTGGCTCTACGGACCTCTTCAATCTCTCGCTTACATTCAAGCTCATATGCGGCACGCTCTTCATCGTTCATATCTGCAATACTCTCATACGTTCCTGCGGCCGCAAACAAATCGGCGGGCTCTGTACGCTTCTGTTCATTTGCCTCTCTCTGAGCATCACGGGTTGGATCTTGAGTATTTTTTATTGCATCTTTTACTTCATGATATTTATAGAATTTTTTAGGGCTTCCCGATTTTGGATGCCACGGTATTTTCCCATCCTTTGTCATTTGGGAAAAATATCCTTTGGTATAATTGATTCCATCCGCAGCAAGTTTTTCCAAACATTTTGAAGCAGTGATCAAATCAATTTCAGACATCTATTACCGTCCTATTGTTTGTTTAGTAAACATTCCATAACTGGAAAGTTTAGGAAGTTTAGAACTCGAAAAATAGAGATTTTCCGGGGTGCGCATTCCCCTTATTAACGAGTTTTTTAGGGAGGACCCACACTTCATACAATCCTCCATTTGACATGAGACATTAGCCTATCATTGAACTTTTGGTCTACATTTCTCTGAGCGATTCCATAAAAATCGAATCGTTTCTTGTATGCTTTTTTCCTGACAAACAACATGACTGGTTCTACCCTGTACCCATGAAGACCTGTTCGTTTGTAAATACCTGGTTTCAATGGGCTTCCTCTTCTACCTCTTGACCCGACACCAACCATGAAGTATTCTACGCCATTGATCGATTTATATGTTTTTCCGGTTCGCACCTTTGAAGCCCAATGCGTACCTTTGTTAGACATCCTTTGTTTCTTTTTCAATGACATCGCCGCATCAAATCCTGATTTTCGGTATAACCCGAAGTAAGACAGTAGCATGGCGTTGAATTTCCCATCAAGACCACCATATTGGTCAAGCTTTGCACCACTCATAGGTGCAGCTATCATTGATTTACTCATGATGGAGCTGTCATATGACAAATTCTTTTCGAATTTTTTTGATTCCCGATTAGAACCATCGATGTGATGTCTCAATACATCAACAAACCGAGTTCCACTTTTGCTGATGTTGTCATCTTTTATTTCAAGTATTCCAAACAAGCTTTCTGGAGTAGACTTTGTTATTTGAAACGATTTCTTCAAATAATTCATGTTTGGTCTATCAAATATCTTTGGAAATTCATTTAAATACTCTGATCGCAGATCAAATAGCGTCTCATTGATGGCTTTAGACGCTGCCTTCCTGAAATTACTCGGATCAAGAACAGACTGAATCTTATCCAGCCCATATATAGTGACCCCAGATCGTACAGAGCCTGATAAACTGATACTCATTATGCTGCTCTCCCAACTGGTTTGATAAACTCTAATGCTCCGACCTTGAACAACTCAACCAACCGTTCAGGGGTCAATACGATTATTCGATTGCTACCGTTCTCTATGATACGTTGATTGACTCGGTCATACTCACCTATAATCTCCTGATCACCGTGGCGTACTTTGATCATCTTAGGAATGTATGAGAGATAGGTTTCATTTTTTAGGAAATTGGCTAGGTTATAGTGTTTTCCCCCTACTGCAGGGTCATGTAGATATTGGACAGCGGATAGTATGAGTATTGATGCATTCATTTCGGTTCGTGTGAACTGCTCAAATGCTTCCTCTTTTTTACCGACGAACTTGGTGTTTTGAGAGTAAATGAAAAAGAGTTCCTGAAACTCACCGTCATTCCACCATTCTCTACGAAGTTCACGCGCAGGATTATTATCATTTAGATTAAAAGCTTCCCTCGGTAAGCCTTGCTCGTTTTGCTCGGTTGGTTCTGTATAAGTTCCTGTATTACGGGGTTTATCATTGCTCGGTTTGCTCGGTTGTATTTGCTCGTTTTGCTCGGTTGCAAATACGGCGTGGTTATAGTGTTGCTGATTTTTTAGGAACATATGATCCACAAATAGATCCATCTCTACCTTGAACTCTTTAATCCATTCGTGTGAAGTACTGCGGGATACATCCCACGATTTAGCATAGAATGATTCACTGTTATGATCCCCGTGCTCCATATCATCCCAGAACTCCATAAACGCACGCGCTTTCTTACGACCTGCTACACCCCTCTCACGCTTGAGCTGTTGGATGTAGTCGGTTGGGTAACTCTTATAATTCATTCTCATAAGACTACAAACTCCAATTTCTCATCATTACCCGCGATTAAAGAGGAACGATCCGTATACGATGACGGGTCTTTATATTCCACGGTAATTGCCTTTACGCTGTCAAACTTCAACTCTTCTTTGTTAAACCATAGCTTCGCCGGATAAGGTGATACTTCTTGACGATTCTTTTCACAGCTGACTTCTATCCCTCCGTCTGTCTTTTTGAGCAGCAGTTGCATATCTGTCTCGTAATCTGATAATACGGAACCATAACTCCCCATCTTGCCACTCTTCAACTCTTCGCGTGAAGCCTGTACGATCATCAAGATAACAATACCTGTCTCTTGTACGACAGCACTTAGGATAGAATCGATCTCCCCTTTTTTCTCCGCGTCACTGTTCCCTTTGTAGGAGCGGTGATTGAGTTTCATCTTCGAGTCAATCAGTACGAATCGTATACCGTGTTTTCTCCACATAGTACGAATAAGGCGCGCCACGTCCGTTACGTCTCTGCTCTTCATCATGTAGGTGTCGATGATGTGGTACCGCTTCATATTGCTTTTTCCGGTCATACGCTCGGTATATTTTGCCATTTTCCATTTAGGCATCTCAAAGCTAAAGAAGAGCGTGTCATAGTTGATCGAAGTATTAAACAATATCTGCTTCATTAAAGTCGTTTTCCCAACGTTACGCTCTCCACCGATATGTACTAGCTGTGCAGGTTCAAACCCTCCGCATAATAGATTATCGATAGCTTCTATCCCAGTACGGATCGGCTCAGGTATCACCATGTTGTGATATTCTTCGATCGCTTTTTCCATCGTTATAGGCATAGTCATACCGCTTTTAATAATAGACTCGCTAAGTGTTAGTTCTAACATTGCTTCGATATCATCAGCGCTATCATTTTCTTCCAAAACCATACTTTTGATTTTAGTGGTCAGTGATAGCAGTTTTCGTTTTCTCGCTTTCTCAACCAACTCATCGATATATGGTTTAATATTTGCCATACTATTGGTGGTCAATACTTCAACCATAACCCGTTCATCAAATTTACCTAATCCTACCAAGTGTTTTTGGATAAAGCTTTCCTCGATCGGTAACCCGGATGAATGGAGTTTGATGATGGCGGAACAAATATCTTTGTGAGCATTTAGATAAAATAGATTCTCATCGAGCACACTCACCATATCATCTATCATATCGGTATCGTGAACGAACAATATCGATGACAGTATAGATCGTTCAAATGCCAGGTTATATAGATTTTCTTCCATTATAACCCCTTAAATCCACTGGCTTTTAGTTCATCCATAATCATTTTTCGGATTTTAATTTTTTTATGGAAAGGAATAAATGGAGCTTTCATAACGACCTTATTAGCAGCAAGAAGTAGGTTTTGCTTGATACTCATCCGTATACCCTCGCCCCATCTTTATGCTCATACTGGCATCCATATCCTTTATAAAAATAGCGTGCATGGGTTCCGCCTCTTCCGTTTGGTTCATCGATAACCATCAGCGGACTAACTGCACCTGCTTCTTGAAACTTTTTGTGCAGATCAGCGATGCGCTGAGAGAGATGGTAGATTTCTAATCCTCCATCTTGTTTAGGCTTTGATGCCTCTACAAATGTTAATGATCCACCCGAAGTGAAGTAAGTGTGAAGCGTATACGGTGTTGAGCCTGATTTAAAAACAATCTTTGCCATATTATCCCTCCGATTGGATTCTATGCTTCTTTATCATCTCTTCAAAAGCTCTTAGATGCTGACGTGTTTCATATGCTATTCGCTCCAGGTCATTTGCTTCATTATCATCTATAACCCCGTCATTATGCTTGTATTCTAAAAATTTAGAAGATAAAGCCCCTGCAAATCCTGCGATAGTAAGCAGCTCATCTTTGAGCGATTCTGATCCGGAATGTTTTGCATCAGCATTGGAGTTAAAAACACCGTCACATGATTTTGCTATAGCATCGAGTATGATCTTTCGATCATCTCCCAACTCTTCTAACAAAGTAGCGAGCTGATCAATACTTAACGGTTTAGGTGTTGCTGTGTTGTATGTGGTATAATTTAGAGCTGTTCCGAGCTGAATGCTCCCGTTATTTCCGTCATAACCAAGCATAGGTGCAAAGTGTTGCCGTGCAGTGATGTTATGCCGTGATCCGAATGCATTGATTGCTCTGTCTATAGCTTTATAGAACCAAGGTGTTTTCGATAGAGTCATGTGCAGTCCTTTGGGCACTTATCTGAAGAGCGGCCCCGAAGGTCCAACCGCCGCTCAGATAAATAGGTTGGTTTGACATTATAGACACTAATTGACATTATTGTCAAGTTTTGTCAATTTTAAATTTTAGGAGGTTTATTTTGGAAGTATTTGCATTAATGATTTTATTAGGGCTTATACCCGCTATGATCGCTCAGAAGAAAGGCAAGAACTTTATTAGCTGGTGGGCATATGGAACTGTATTGTTGATTATTGCATTGCCGCATGCATTACTGATAAAAACAGACAATAAATCAGTAGAAAATCAACGAATTCAGGATGGTGATCTAAAAAAATGCCCGTATTGCGCCGAACTGGTAAAAAAAGAAGCGATTGTGTGCAGGTACTGTGGTAAAGACATCCCAAGTCAAAAAAGTGAACTTGATGCGTTTTTTTCAGGAAACAAAGAAGAATAATTTCCCGCGGGAAAATTGCGCTACTTTTTTTGGAATGATTGTTGCATTACACTAAGAGATGTCGGAAGCGATACTTTTAGAGATGTTACTAAAGGTAATACAAATACTCAAAAAGTTACTATTTATGTACTTTTTACCGATATAGTTGGTATTATCTAACACGATAACGTTGAAAATTCATAGCGTGTTTACGTTACGTAAACGTCAACGTCAATTAAGTTGATACCGATATAATTCTGCACAATAAAACTGCATAAATGCCACATAGAAAGGGCCTAAAATGGATATTAAAGAATACCAAGAAGCAGTAAAATACTTTTCCGATAATCAGGAAAACTTTGAGTTTACAAATAAGGGGATTCATCATGCTGCATCTGTTGTTTCTAACCTAATTAGAACAACTAAAAATGAGCTACTTATTTACTCAGGCAGTATGAATAAAGATGTCGCCAATGACCCACATTTAGTTAAAATGTTAAATATTTTTTTAGAGTCCGGTAAAGCTTTACGGGTTGTACTTGACAATATGCCAGCAGATGAAGAAAAATCAGAGGCACTAAAACAAATTATTGCTTCAATGAAAAATTCAAAACGTGATGTTGTTTTAAAAGTTGATACAGAACAAGTTTTTTCTGATGGCATAAAAGATTTATTTAAAGATGGCGAAGCACACCATTTTATGGTTGCAGATAAAATGGCCTATCGATTTGAAATAGATGCTGTTCAATATAAAGCAATCTGTAACTTTAATGATGAAAAAATAGCAGCTGATTTAACTTCAGCATTTTATACTTTATTTGAGAAAATGAAATAGTGATTGAATATAATTCAATCATAGGCGCATATGCCTCAATTTTTGAATTATCAGTAGCAATGAATTTTGCATATGCTTCATCTGAACATTTTAGAGAAGCTATGAAATCAGGTTTTTTGCACAATATTAGGCTTATGGAACAATGGTATGACGATAAACGTAAAGAAGTTAGCAATAAAATAACATTGCTCTCAGACAATGACATAGATCAGGCTTCAAAAGATACTATTTGCCAAAAGCTTGAAGATTCCCTTGAGCAGCTAAAGATCGAGGATAAAGCATTAAAAATAAAAATTGAAGAATCACAATCTAAAATAGCTGATGAGATAAAACCTATTTATATATATACGGCTCTTTTTAGCCTAATTATTCTTTTTTTTGGTGGACAGGAATCTGCCCATAACTGCTTCCCAATTGATGGTGTTAATACACTTATATACCTAACAATAATATTCTATATCATGGTACAATTATTAAAAATAATCGGTCACTCTATAAGTTCATCACTTTCAATACTATTTATTTTGTGTGCTACTGCTTCATCACTGTTTTTACCTATAAAATATAACATTCCACTAGAGAACAAGCACCTGCTTGATATTGCAATAATTTTGGCATTTTTACCTTTTATAATGAGTGCTTTACGACTATTATTGCTGACAATAAAAATTGAAGCCGTATCAAGAATAAATTACTACATACGTGTCAGAGAGATAAAAGAAATAGAGCAAAAGGCAGATAACCTAAGAGACTCTAGAGATTATTTTAAAAATGGTAGGTAATTTTACTACCTCTGCATCCTCAAAATAACTTTCCCTACGATATGAAATGACCGCTGATCATCAGTCGGGTTAAATGTATTTATTGCATAGCTTTGATTATCACTGATAATATCGATATGACCT
>Ga0209340_1001210_pt1 | contig 20094 bp, 15 predicted proteins | sample EPASupsiteSAE323_FD_187266 | JGI IMG/M metagenome (GOLD analysis project Ga0209340, IMG submission 187266) | Bioremediated contaminated groundwater from EPA Superfund site, New Mexico - Sample SAE3-23 (SPAdes) (version 2) | ecosystem: Environmental > Aquatic > Deep subsurface > Groundwater >... | reverse complement strand
TGTTAAAATCGCCGGAAATATTGCTTTTAGACGACGCTACATCGAGCCTTGACAATAAAACGGAAGACCTTTTCTGGGACAAACTCGAAGCCAATTACGGCAAAGTAAGCGTTATATTCGCTTCGCACCGGCTGAATACGATAAAACGCGCCGACCGGGTGCTGGTTCTAAGCGAAGGTAAATTAGCCGAAGGCGGAACATTTGAAGAATTGATGCAAAACTCTGAAATATTTAAAAAACTTATTCAAAGCGAAAAAAACAATCAATAATTACTTTTGTTTTGTTTTGAAAGGATGGAAATACAATTGAACGAATACGATATAAAAAAACTCGGATGGAACGAGTATTTTGAAGCTAACTTCAACAGCCTTCGCTGTGAAAAAGATATGATGGCGGCGCGGATTATCGCCGAACACCGCGAAACATATAAAATTTTATGCGAAGCGGGCGAACTTAGCGCCGAAATCACCGGAAAAATGCGATTTGCGGCTAAATGCCGCGTCGATTTTCCGGCGGTAGGCGATTTCGTGGCGGTAAGCGCCAGGCCGGATGAGAAAAGCGCCAGCATCCACGCCGTCATTCCAAGAAAAACGGCCATCTGCCGGAAAGCCACTGGTGATTATAGTTACGAACAGATAGTTGCGGCTAACGTAGATATCGTTTTCATCGTAACATCGCTTAACGGCGAATATAAGCCGAGACGCCTCGAACGTTATCTGACGCTCGTTTACGAAAGCGGCGCGAAACCGGTTATAATCCTTACTAAAGCCGATCTTTGCGAAGATTACGAAGCTATGGCGGAGCAAACGCGCGCAGCCTGCATCGGAGTCGACACGATCGTCGCAAGCTCTATAACCGGGCTCGGTTTCGAGAATATCGAAGCGGCGTTAAAGCCTGGAATTACCGCCGTATTCGCCGGCTCCTCGGGCGTCGGAAAATCGAGCGTTTTAAACAGGCTCATGGGGCGCGATATTCAAAAAATAAACGAAATAAGGGAAGACGACGCTAGAGGACGTCATACGACAACGCATCGGGAGCTTTTTTTGCTCGAATCCGGGGCCCTTTTAATTGACACTCCGGGAATGCGCGAACTTCAGATGTCGGACGATTTAAACGGACTCGAAGAGGCCTTCAACGATATCGAAAGTCTGGCGCAAAATTGCCGCTACCGCGATTGCCGTCATGACGCGGAACCCGGCTGCGCGGTCGCGTCCGCCATCGAACGCGGAGAACTCGATTACAAGCGTTTTCAGAACTATAAAAATTTAAGGCGCGAAATCGAACATTACGCGGCGCAAAGCGACGCCCGCCTCCGGCGCGCCGAAGAAAAGAAATGGAAACAGATCGCCAAAGCCATGAAAAACTATTCAAAGGAAAACAGGTATAAAATTTAACTCAATAAAAAAAGTTAACGCGGATAATAAAAAGAGGTGAAAAAATGAGAAAATAATCCTTATCACCGGAACGATAAAAAGCCGGCATATTTATGCGATGCCGGACATACATAGAACAGCGGATAGCGGCGCAGTATAAAAAAGCGCTAAAATCCGGCGTTATATTTCTTTATTCCGGACGGGATTATATTCGAATTAATAAACGGACAGACTATTCAAATATTAGAATATTTTTATTTTCGAATTATCCCTTCCGGAACTCATCGGGAGGGATTTTTTTTATGCTTATAAAAATAGAACTGTCAAATATTTCAAAATCATTCGGCGAAAGAATTTTGTTCGAGATTAAAAACTTAAAAATTTATTCAGGCGAAAAAATCGCGGTTTCGGGAATGAACGGGGCCGGAAAATCTACGTTGCTAAATATTCTGGCTGGACTTGAAACGCCCGATTCCGGCGAAATTAAGCTGCACGGTGAAATTTCTTACGCCGCCCAGCTTTCGACGCCAGAACCCGGCCGGATGCCTTCCGGACGTATCGCATCGGAATTAATGGCCGCTAAAAAATACGAGGATTTTTTAAGCGGCGGCGAAAAAACTCGCGTAAAGCTTGCCTGCGCGCTTGAAAAAGCTTGCGACATATTGATATTAGACGAGCCGAGCGCCAATCTCGACATCGACTCCATAGAATTGCTGGAAAAAAAGCTGATGGAATTCGAAGGAACGTTGATAATGGTTTCGCACGACAGGGAACTTTTAAATAACGTATGCACGCGCGTATTAGAAATAGAAAACAAAAAAATAAACGATTTCAAATGCGGCTTCGACGAATATATGTATCAGAAAAAGCTTATATTCGAGCGCGCGCAATTCGAATACGAAACCTATGTCGCCGAAAAAAAACGCTTATGCATAGCGGCTAACGAAATAAAACAAAAATCGAAGAAAATGAGAAAAGCCCCGAAAAGAATGGGAAATGCGGAAGCCAGGCTCCACACGCGCGGCGTCAATTCTAAAAAAGCGAAACTCGACAGAGCCGGCGAATCGCTCAAATCACGAATACAACAGCTCGAGATAAAGAAAAAGCCTGAAGCGGCGCCGCAAATAATAATAAGCGTGCCTGAAACGGACCGGCTGCATTCAAAATACGCTGCCTATTCAAACGGCATTTCGAAAACTTTCGGCGAAAAAATCCTTTTTCAAAACGCGCGTTTTGAAATTCCATCGGGCAGTAAAACGGCGCTTACCGGAAAAAACGGCTCCGGCAAGACAAGCCTTATGAAAATGATAATAGCGAAAGAAACCGGGATAATTGTCGCAAATCAGGCTAAAATAGGATATTTCAGCCAGGAATTAGACACGCTCGACGATAATATGAGCATTCTCGAAACGGTATCGGAGGCTTCGGCGAGGCCGGAAAGCATCGTAAGAACTATACTGGCGCGCCTTTTATTCAGGCGCGACGAAGTATATAAAAAAATCGAAATATTAAGCGGAGGTGAACGGGTCAAAGTCGCGCTTGCCTCATTAATAGCCGGAGACTATAATTTTTTAATTTTAGACGAACCGACCAACTACTTAGATGTCTTTTCGCAGCAAGCGCTGGAAGAAGTGCTTTCTCAATATGATATAACCATATTAATCGCTTCGCACGACAGGCGCTTCATACAAAACATAGCGCAGCGCGAGCTCGCATTGGCTGAATATGAAATAAAGCTCGTACGCTCGTAAAGCTGAAAAAAGCCTCCTTTTTAAAAAATCGGAGGCTTTTGACATAATAAAAATAATTAATTTAAATGTTGATTTTTATCTCAACACTTGATAAAATTTATGTTGAGCGTTTACCATCTTTGCTTTGCATCTTATAAAATTTTGATTGAGCGTGTTGAAAAATGGGAACTGATATAACCGTACGCGAAGGCTACTGCCTTACGGACAAAAACTGGAATTCCCGTTTCGTAAGCGAAGGATTCGCTGAAATATTCGGCCTGAACGCGGCTGCAAATATTAACATTCTAACCACGCTCAACCGTTTTCGAATTAACTTCAAATCGGTAAACGACGCTTTCAACACTCTGCATAAAGTTTCGATCGAAAACATTTCTTTAAAAAACGCATCGCAAAATTCCACATACCGGATAACTTTTCAAAAAACTCTCTCTGAAAACACAGAGCCAACCTATTTCATAGGCATAACCGAATTTTTAAGCAGCCAGGTAAAAGCCGCGGCCCTGACGCCTCAGCCGTGTGAAAACGCTCCATCGCAGCTATATCGCTCGCTTTTCGATAATATGCCAGGCAACTTCGTTTATTGCAAGATAATATTGGATGAAAACAACGCCGCAAAAGATTTCGTCATTCTTGAAACCAATAAGGCGTTCGAAAAAATCTTCAATATAAAAAAAGAATTCATCATAGGAAGAAAAATAACCGAGTTGATCGATTTATCAGACAAGAACGTAACCGATTCGCTGAAAGAAATACTAAAAGACGTCGGCGAGAGCGCTATGAAAATGGTTCCGAAGATATCGGAACGCTATATTTATACTACCAACAAATGGTATTCTACGCGCATATTCAGTTATGAGCAATATCATTTCGCCGCAGTGCTGGACGATATCACAGAACCCAAAACATCCGAAATAATAACTTACAATTCAAAAAAAGAACTTGAAAATTCCCTTAACGCCCTGACCAGCGCCATATGTATTCTCGACGAATTCGGAAATATAATCCATACAAATCATGCCTGGAACGAAAGCGAAACCATATCGGAATTTTTCCTCGGCTACGATCTTACCAACGGCGAAAACTACGTACAATTACTGCATAACGAATATTCATCCGGAAAAAATTTCGTGAAAAACATAATCGATGGAATCGGCGAATTACTCACGCAAAACGTAAGGGAAAAATACTACGAATACGAAATTGACGAAATATGGTACGGCATGAAATTAACTTCGTTCACATCGTTTGGTAAAAAAATAATAATAATAAACGAAAATATAACGGAACGTAAAAATTACGAAACCGAAATCAAGGCAAACGAAACAAGGCTCGAAGCGCTTTACGAATTAAATCAGAACGCCGGCAAAGACATCAAATATCTCGCCGACTACGCAGCCTCCAAAGCGTTAGTTTTGACGGCCAGCCGGGCAGGTTTTCTGGCTTTCGCCGGCAACGATGAAAACGACTTTCAACCATGTTGCTGGATTAAATCGCCATACGAGCAATGCACGCATTCATGCAATTATAATTTCGAAATTTCTAAAGATAACGATTTTTTGATAGAAGCGGTTAAACGCCGCCGTACGATTATTATTAATCGTAATTTGTGGAAGACGACCAATGCGCCGGCCGACGCATGTCACGATTGCCCTTTTATAGCCAGACGTTATATAAGCCTTCCCATAATCGAAAACAATAAAATAGTCCTCGTCGCCATCGTAGTTAATAAAAACAAATCTTATGACGCAAACGACGTAAGGCAGCTCAAATTGCTTTTCGAGGGCCTGTGGTACATAATAAAGCACAAAAAAGCCAATGAAATGTTACACGAAGCGAACGAAAAGCTAAAAAAACTCGATAACACAAAAACCAATTTTCTCACGATGGTTTCTCATGAATTAAGAACGCCGCTCACTTCGATACTCGGTTTTGCGAAAATCAACAAGAAAAAATTGGAAAAAAACATTTCGACGTTAGTCGAGACCGTAAGCAATCCCAAAATAAAGGATTCATATAATCAGGTTATAAGCAATTTCGAAATAATCTCTTCCGAAGGATTGCGCCTGACGGAACTGATCAACAACGTCCTTGATATAACTAAACTCGAAGCCGGAAAAATAGAATGGAATATGAGCTATGTAAATATGAACGAAGTCATTAAAACAGCCGTCGAATCGATTTCATCGCTTTTTAACAATAAAAACATAATGCTTACAACGGAAATAGAAGAAAATCTCCCCCAACCGATCGGCGATCGAAATCGCCTGATTCAAGTAGTAATCAATCTGCTTTCTAACGCATATAAATATACCGACAGTGGTTGTGTAAAATGTAACACATTCAAAAACTCTGAAAACGAAATAACGGTTAAGATCACCGATACCGGAATAGGCATTAAAAAAACGGAACAAAAAACCATCTTCGAAAAATTCAAGCAATCGTCGGATACGCTCAAACGCGACAATCAAGAAAGCGGAACGGGCCTGGGACTTGCGCTCTGCGGCGAAATAATAAAGCATCACGACGGAAAGATATGGGTTGAAAGCGAACCCGGCCTGGGAAGCACCTTTTTCTTCACTCTTCCATTGTACGACAAAAACAATATATTCCTGAATAACGCTCATGACATACAGATTAAATTAAAAGAAAATGTTCTCGACTCGCTCGAAAAATACCAAAAAAATATATGCGTTATAGATTCCGACGAGCGCACCATGCGCATATTAAGACATGCGATCAAAAACGAAGGCTTCACCGTTATAGAATCCCCCTATCCGTTCGATGCTATCGTGACGATTAAAAACGCCTATCAAAAACCAGACGCAATAATCATAAATGAAAAAATTCTGAAAGAAAGCAATATTGATATAGCAGCGATTATAAAAAATGATCCGCTGCTTTATAAAATACCGGTTTTTATAATCGAATTCATTGAAAGCTCGAAAAATTCACACGAATATTTTATTTTCAACAAATATTACATCTGGTAATTCCAAAATCCGAAAGGAACAAGTTATATGAATGCACTGGCAAAAAAAATGCTGTCTTCCAAAGGAATATTAAATCAAATAAGCCTGGCGGTTGAAATATCAAATGCCAAAATATTTATCACAGGAAACGATCAGAGCGTTCTTTTTGCCAATTGCAAAAATTCAGAGGCAAGCTTTAACGTCTATGACGTAATTTATAATAATTCTCCGGTATGCAAAATTTTTCATGGTGCCGATTCGGAAAAAACAGCCGAACTTATCAATCATTTAATGATGGATTATTTAAACAGAAAAAAGCTCACAAATGAAACTCTTGAAAAATATCATGAATTAAATATAATTTACACGTTAAATGAACGGCTGGCATATTGCATCGACATGCATGCAGCCGCGAACACGATCGTAGAAGAGGCAAATAAATCGTTAAAATTCGACTACGCCTGCATATTACTCAAAGGCGACGACGAAAAGAATGGCATAATTTTAAACAGCTTCTTGTTTCCCCAAAATACTGGCTCTATAAAAGAAATAATGATGCTCGAAAAAATAACATATATATCATGCAAGGCGGAAATCGTCAACGAACCAGCCACAGACGCACGCTTCGAAAACAAACTGACATTCACTAAATCGTTTATGTTTTCGCCGTTGATCGTTAAATCCAGAACAATAGGAGCCATAATCACAGGCAATTACAACAATTGCGAATACAAATCTAAAGATCTAAAATTGCTAACCGCCATAGCGGCTATCGCTTCACCTTCAATCGAAAATATAAAGCTATATGAAGAATCGAGAGACTCTTTCGGGCAGATCATTCACTCGCTAATCGAAGCGGTAGATAAACTCGAAAGGGACAGCGAAGGCCATTCGTCCCGCGTAGCTGAATATGCAGTTAAAATAGGGCAAGTCTTAAACCTGGCGTCAAATCAAATTATAATATTAAAGTTGGCGGCCCTGCTTCACGACATTGGAAAAATAGGGCTGGCAAAAGAAGAATACGAAGCGCACCCATCTAACAGTTGCCTGATACTAAGACATATTAAAAAATTCGGCGATATACTTCCCGCCGTGAAGCATCACCACGAATATATTAACGGCACTGGATTTCCGGATCACATAAGCGGAGAAAACATACCGTTGTTCGCAAGAATAATAGCCGTCGCCAACAATTTCGATATCCTGAAAAGCAAATATCATTGCACTACGCAAGACGCTCTCGAGCGCATTAAAAGCAGATCCGGAAAGCACTTCGATACCACCGTAGTGCAAGCTTTATTCAAGTTTTGCAGCTGCGAATACAACAAATTTTGAATTTTTTTAGTGAGAAAACGAAAGGATAAGACATGCCTAAAATACTAATAGTGGACGACGAAGCTCATATAAGGCTTCTTCTGGAACAAACATTAGAAGATCTCGAAGAAAAAAACGTCGAAATATTTTGCGCCGAAGACGGAAAAAAAGCGCTCGACCTTATAAGCAAGCACATGCCCGAATTGATATTCCTGGACGTTATGATGCCCGAATTAAACGGCTACGACGTATGCAAGATCGTCAAAAAAAATCCTGAATATAAAAACACATACGTTATAATGCTGACAGCCAAAGGGCAGGAAATGGACAGGACACGCGGCCTCGATTGCGGCGCTAACGAATATATCACGAAACCTTTCGATCCTGATGAAATACTCAAAGCCGCCACGGTGATATTAAAGCTCTAATCCCACCGGCATATTTTAAAATTAATTATAAACGCACATTTAAATAAGCGCGTTTTCTTTGAAACTGAAATGGCTTTTATCGGATACTATAACATGGTCGCTTATTATAATGCCAAGTAATTTGCCTGCTTCTACAAGCCTTGCGGTTATCGCCATATCCTCGCGGCTCGGTGAAACGTCGCCCGACGGATGGTTGTGAATTAAAGCTATAGAAGCGGCCCTATCGCACAAAGCTTCGACGAATATTTCACGCGGATGAATCAAGCTTTGATTTAACGTACCTATAAAGACCGTCTTTTTTTTTATAAGCCGGGAGGCGCCGTCAAGCGTCAATATCAAAAAATGTTCCTGCTTCTTATGGCGCAATTCGGGTACCTGCGATATAACGTCACCGGCAGTTCTTATTATCACGCCTTCTTTAAAAATGAGCCGTTTTGCGAATTCAAGCGCGGCCATAACAAGGCAGGCCCGTGCAACTCCAACGCCTTCGATTTTTTTCAATTCGTTCAGTTCGGGAACATCATTCGCGGATTCTATCATGGCAAGAATGTCTTTAGCCACTTTAAACACGTTACGCCTGGCGGTTCCGCTGTTAATCATCACCGCGACAAGCTCGGCGTTAGAAAGCGAAGCCGGACCGGAATGAACAAGCTTTTCACGCGGCCGCGCATGCGCGGGAAGCTCGATGATAGAAGATGCTTTGCTACGTAATAATTTAACATTTTTCAAAGCCTTCGGCATAATAAAAAGCTCTCCATAATCAAAATTATAAAACGTCGTTTTATAAAAAATATCCGCCGTCCACAAATAATTAAAAAGCCAGAATCCGTTTATTTGGCATTATATTTTTTCATCAATTCACCGAGAAACTTTTTTTCCTCGGCATATTTCAAGACATCTACTTTCTTATCTTCATCCATGTTTTTAAGAAGCTTGCATATCTTTAAAATAATGCCGTCTTTTTCAGCTGAAGATTCGGCCACCTGATTATAATACATTTCACCATGGCCGGTTTTTAACCACTCCGCATTAATCGCATAGCGAACTTCGATCAGAAGCAAAATAGTTTCGGAAGGCTGCTTCTTCCCCGACTCGATTTCCGACAGATAATTAGCCGAAATGCCGAGCGATTCAGCAAATTCTTTCTGAATCAAACCCTTCAGTTTCCTTATTTGTTTTATACGGTTACCGGTCATAAAATTCGCCTGGTTTATTTTTTTCCTTGACTTTTTATTCGCTGAGCGATTATAATTAAATTAGGTTACGTATATAAAAATAATATTTTTTTTTAAAAATATAATAATAGCCCGTTACCACTAAATTATACCACATACAATTCAAAAAATAAAGTTTTTTTAAGCAGGTGACAAATCGATGATTAAAGTAATTAAGCCCCAAAACGAATATGAAATAAAAGATTTCGCCATAGCATATTATGAATTTTTAAATCGCATAGCGAACCTGGATTATAAAATCAAGCTTAAAAAAAAATGTATAACCATAATAATAAGGCAAATCAAACACTGGCTTTCAAATAAAAATATCATTCTTCTTAGCGCATATGAATCTTCAAAAATACCAAACGACGCTCAGGGAATATTAAAATCCTTTATCATCAAGACTTTAAACGGTCAGCGCTCGCGAATTTATATTGACACATTTCTGGTTTTTAATCCGACTTATTGCGATGAAATAGTAAAAACACTTATATATGAGTTAGAAAAAAACGTCCCGGACGCATCATCAATTAAAATAGTTTTGCTATCGTCTCATTTCGACGAAAAAATATTAAGCTCTTTAAAAAAATCCGATTTCAAAGAAAAGCGAATAGAATTTGAAAAAAAAATTTGTGAAAAAAACGTTTAGTTTTTTTTGCGTTTAAATAAAAAAAGGGTTTTTACTTATTCACGCAATCATAAAGCGAGGTGACGCAATTTGAACTCTGAAAACAACTTACGCCAGGTCGAATTCGTCTTTAATCACCATACCGCCTCAAAAGAAATGGAAATAAAACGTTCAATAAATGAAGCATTTTTCATAATTAGCAATTTCATGGATTACTTCAAATTAACCGAAAAATATTCCATTGATGAATTGCTCACGAAAATTGAAGCTTATGATGATTTTATCGAATATATGAACGCGATAGAAAACTACTATTCATGGCACTGCACTTACAATATAAGATATCCGGCATGCATCATCAGAAAAACAATGCTCTGCATCAGTCCGGATTCATTCAAACTCTACAAACCTGGCAATATATGCAATAACAATTATACACAATCGATAGCATACGAAATCGCTTATAAACTCTTCAACAAAATACTCGCCACATCGAAAGAACCCGCAAACACCTATCCGCCGGAATGGCTATTAAAAGGATTTTGCGCCTATGCATCCGGTGAAAGATTTCGAGGCGTCTTCATTTTTACGCGAATTAAAACAATAATATCAGAAGAGTGCTGCAACAATATTTTCGATTGTTTGATGACATTCGAATATTATCTGAAATTCGCCCCGCCGGAATTATTAGTTCAAAAATCAAGCCAATCGTTTTTTTTACAATGGCTTAAAAATCTTAAATCGCCGCACGACTAAAATCAATTTCCACGCAAATCCTGAAAATTTCAAAATCTTTTTTTTATCTTTTTTTTATTGTAATTATCTAAAAAGATAAGTATAATATATTGCCGAATTAATAAATTCGATAAAATCACCGAAGCTTCTTAAATTCATTTTAAAAATTATAAAACCATTGACAGAAACCTGGAGGAAACAATGACTATCAGGCCAGAAAGGCTTAGTGACGAAAAATTGAGAATTTACAATCTTTTCCCAAGAATTGCAGGAAACATGACAGAATGGCTTTCACATATTCCGCGAATAGCCGAAATGAATTTTAACGCAGTGTATGTCAATCCATTTCATTATCCGGGATTTTCGGGCTCCCTGTATAGTCCTTCTGATTATTATAGTTTTAACGGCGATTTCATCGATCACAAATCAAAACTAAGCCCGCTTGAACAGTTAAAAACCGTTATAGAAAAAGCGCATCAATATAAAATGAAATTCATAATGGATCTCGTGATAAATCACACGGCCATCGACTCGCCGCTGACCAAAGAACACCCGGAGTGGTACGTCAAAGACGCAAACGGCAAAATATTAAACCCATTCGCGTTTCACGACGGTCAAAAAGTGGTATGGGGCGATCTGGCGGAAATAGACAACGAAAAATCAAACGACGTAAAAGGCCTTTACGATTTCTGGCGCCGCCTTGTGATGTTTTATCTCGATCTCGGCGTAGACGGATTCCGTTGCGATGCCGCATATAAGGTCACTTCGAAACTGTGGAAATTTTTAACCAAACACGCCAGGGCTAAATATCCGAATTCGTCGTTTATCGCCGAAAGCCTCGGCTGCACTATAGAAGATGCAATAGAGCTTGCCGAATCCGGATTCGATTATACCTTTAACAGCTCGAAATACTGGAATTACAACGAACCGTGGCTTATAAAACAATACAACGATTCGTTCGAAAAAGTGCGCGGCGTCCCTTCGATCGGATTTCCCGAATCGCACGACACGCCGAGGTTATTCGCCGAAACGAATAATAATATCAACGCCATATATCAGCGCTATCAATTCACGTCGTTTTTCGCTTCGGGCCTCATGATAACCATGGGCTTCGAATACGGATTTAAAAACGAGCTGAACGTCGTCACGACACGCCCGGCCGACTGGGAACAAACGAATATCGATATTTCCGATTTCATAAAAAAGGTAAACGATACAAAGAGCAAATATAAAATTTTAAACGAGGAATGCAAACTCGAAATAATAGACCAATCTAATTGGATGAACGTTTTCTGTTTCAGAAAGATATCCTTTGACGGCGCATCCAGAATATTATGCATCGTTAATAAAGACGTAAATAACCACCAGCATGTTCGCTTTGATAATATAAACCACGCTATAGGCGCCGATTCTAAAATAACTGACATTTCACCGCTATACACGCTCGATGGCGTCGATTCGGTTTTCGATTATAATTTAAGGCCCGGACAATTCATAATGCTATATACCGAAAAATAGCGGAAGGGCGAAAAAAATTGAAACCGACAGCCAGATATATCATGATTGCATGCGTTTTATTGATAGCGGCTTTAAGTTATTTTTTCATACTAAAGCCTCGGCTTATGGCTTACGAATATATACGCGGCATGACGATAGCCGCAATCGATATAAAAAAAATCTCGAACGGCATATATAACGGCGAGTTCGTCTATTCCGACGTAGAATGCGCGGTGCGCGTCAAAATAAGCGATGGGAAAATAGAAAACATAGAAATCGTTAAAAACGCCTCTAACGACCTTGCCAAAAAAGCCGAAAAAATATGCGGCCGCGTCGTGGGAACCCAGAGCTTGCAGGTAGAGTCGATAAGCGGCGCGTCCACGACATCGAAAGCGATTTTAAAATCTCTTGAAAACGCCCTTTTAAAGGCAACTGAAAAATAAGCTGGAATAAAGCATTTAATAATATGAAAAAATACAACCAGGTCGACAAAAAAACAATCGATGAACTTATAAAAATTTCCGGGGAAAAAAACGTGATTACCGATCCGGAAAAACTCGAAGCGTATTCGCACGATGAATTATTCGAGCCATCCTGCATAAAGGCTCCGCCAACGGTTGTAACGGTTGAAAACGCAGCTCAGGTATCGGAAATATTAAAGCTCGCCAACCGCGAAAACATACCGGTAGTGCCGCGCGGCGCCGGAACCGGGCTTACAAGCGCCTCCATCGCCCTTTACGGCGGCATCTGCCTGTCGCTTGAAAAGATGAATAAAATTATCGAAATCGACGAACGCAACATGTTTATGACCGCCGAAGCCGGCGTGCGGACTTCGGAAATACAGCGCGCCGCTAAAGAAGCAGGATTTTTATATGCAGGGGATCCATGCAGCGGCGAAAGTTCGTTTATAGGCGGAAACGCCGCGACGAACGCGGGAGGCAATAAAGCTGTAAAATACGGCACTGCCAGGCGGCAGATTTACGGCCTGGAAGCGGTCACCGCGGCAGGCGACATACTCACTATCGGCGGAAAATGTATGAAAGATTCAACCGGATACAGCCTTTTAAACCTTATAATCGGTTCCGAAGGCACGCTCGCGGTCATAACAAAGCTGATATTGAAATTAATGCCGAAACCCGCCAATTCGATAGATCTTTTAATAATCTTCCATGATTTTTCGGCCGCCATCGAAGCAGTCCCCAGAATAGCGAAAGCGGGAGTTTCGCCGACATGCGTCGAATTTATGGATAATGCCGTGGTAAAAAATTGCGAATCTTTTTTGCGTGAAAAACTCCCGCACAGCGAAAACGGCCATTACATAATAATCAAACTCGAAGGCAACGATATGTCGAAACTTGAAGAAGAATGCGTTATAATAGACGAACTCTGCTCCGCCAACGGCGCCATTGAAACGCTCGTGGCGGAACCGTCGAAAATATGGAAGGCGCGTAACGCCTTCGCTGAAGCCGATCGCGCTCAGAGCATGGTATTTTCGGCCGAAGATCTGGTCGTTCCTCCCGCTGAAATACCATACGTGGTAAAAGAAATAAGCGCTCTTGCGTCGCGTTACGGCCTCACCGTCCACTGCGCCGGCCATGCCGCGGACGGTAACGTACACGCCAACATACTCAGGCGCGGCATCGAAGAAAACGAATGGCATGAAAAACTTCATGCCATGCAGGACGAACTTTATAAAATAGTTTATTCGCTCGGCGGCAAATTATCCGGCGAACACGGCATAGGTTACAAACGCGTTGGCTTAATGCAAAAACACACAAACGCGATAGAACTTGAAATGATGAAATCGATAAAAAAATCGCTGGACCCTAACTTGATATTAAATCCCGGCAAAATTTTCATAATAGACTAAAACTAAACGCCGTGGATGCCGCATTTATAGATTTAAGCCATGTCGCGAGCGTCACGCTTCATAACCTCGATCGGCGCCCCGAATTCGTCGGCATGCTCTCAAAAACCTCATAAAAATAAGGAGGGTGCGTTAAGTGACCGCCATTACATATGGAAAATAAATTCGAAAAATATATAAACGAATTTCCATTCACATTCAATTCGGCCGTATGGGCCGCTTATATTATAATACTATGCCTGTTTTCTTCCGCGGCCGGCGAAGCGCTTTTAGCGTTATCCGCAATTCCAGTGGCGATAACTTCGGTTTCGTCCGGAATAGCCGCCGCATTGTTATCGGCCGCGCTGTCTTATCCGGCCGGTATTTTTATATTAAATAATTTCATCCATACCACTTTTTCAATGAATTTTGCGCTCTGCTATTTTTCAACCAATCTCACAATCGGATTAGTTTGCGCAATAGCCGGCGGCCGTTACAGGCGGATAAAATTAGATTGCGGCCGCAGGACGTTTGAAACGTGCTCGGCGGTCATGGGCTTCGCGGAACAATTCCATAATGAAGCCGCAAAGAAGCTGAAACACATATCCTGTTTTACCGAATTGTTAAAATATGAAGAATTTGATATGCACCGGCAAATAGCGATTAATAAAATTCAAGAAAATTCCGATTCGCTGTTTTCGCTTATGACAACCAGGCTTTTAATAAGCTCTCCGGAACAAAAAAACGCGATCGTAAGGCATTCTGATTTTCTTCTTTCGGACGCGGTAAAAAGCGCGATCGATTTCGTAAAACTTATTCTTCATACGTTAAATAAAAATGATATTATTGAAATTGCTTTCGAGCAGCGTAATGGCGATCAGGTCGTTACGGCGGACGCTGGAAAATTAAAAGGCGCCATAGCATATCTTATGCTTACATTCATCCAAAAATTCAACTCGAAAAAAATCGAAGCGACGATAAACGTGCAAATGATAAATAACGATAGCTGCGCCAGCGTCGCATTCACGTTTGCGGGTAACGCTTCGAATCGCCCGGGAACGAAAATTCATGAATATATTAAAGCCGGAAAAGAATTCAAAAAAGTGCCTGCGGCAGAAGACCACTACCTTGCGGCGGTCCAGAAAAACCTGGAATTTATCGGCGGAAAAGATTTCGAATTGCATATTTTTGAAAAATCGCCTCTGTATAAATTTAACGTCGCATTTAAATGCCGCGATAAAAAATTAGACTCGCGCGCAAAAACGTTTTTTTCAGACGGCAAAAATATCAACGGCCGGCATTCAAAACTTATGGAAAACAAGAGCGATAACTTCGACAAATCACAACGCATGCAATATGAAAAAAAATCGTTCAACCGTGAAAAATATCTCAAAAATGTATTGAACCAAAAAGAACTCGCGTTCGAAATCATGCAAATATTTTTCAACGACCTGTCAATATATATAAAAGAGCTAAGCTCAGCCATAAAAGCCAAAGATTTTCAAGCGCTGCGGCGCACGGCTCATCGTTTAAAAGGTTCGGCTCTTAACGTTTCGGCTGAAAAATTAAGCGACATGTTTTTATTGCTTGAAAAAAAGGGGCAGGAAAACACGGCGGATAAGCTGGACGAAACGTTCGAAATCATAATCGCCGAAATAGAGTTTTTTAAAACCGAAATCGCGTCATCCGAAATTTTTGGCAAAACGGATCTCGAACGCTTCGACCATTTATATATGAACTCATAATCCGTTTCAAAAAAGCTCCGGGATATCAAGAGCCATTCTTGACACGTTTATTAATAATGTTGTATAATTAACGTAACATTTAAAAAACACTATTTCTCGGAGGTATAAAAATATGACAAAGAAAATAATGCTCGTTTCTTTAAGTTTATTAATCGTTCTGGCTGTATTTTCTTCGGCAATGGCGTCGTTTGTAACATTCACCGCCGATTCGCTTTTTAACGCGAAAAATTTCGCGGAAGCTAAAAAACATTACGCGAATTTAGCCGTTAAATATCATAACGAAGCCGCCAAACCCGAAACGGTATTTTATTTATTCGGTTATGAAAATACGAAAAAAGCCTATATAACCCGCGCCGAAAATAACGCGAAAGTCGCCCTGTACTGCTTTTATATGCAGGCGCTCTGCGATATCAATTTAAAAGATTTAGCCGGAGCCGCAAGTTCCGTAAACTCTGCGCTTTCCTGCTTCAACATTCAAAAAATGCTTACGCCTAAAACGATGAGCGCGGCCCAAACGCCCGAAATGATATTAATAAGCCAGCCTTCAGATGTAATAGCCGATTACGGCGCGAAAATAAATTCGCTTCCCATTCCGGCCGGCGAAGTATTAAAAACCATGGAAAAGACCGCACGCGAAAGATACGCATCCGAAAAATCGCTTGAGACGGCTCCTCAAGGACCGGCTTATGACGAATTAATGGCAAAATTCCTCTCGCTCGTAGCTTCCGAAAAAGCTTACGCAGAATTAGCCATCAACATAATATCCCGCGAACTCGACGCTCAAAAATTCGAAGGATTCGAAACGCTGGTCGTTTTCATGAAGAATTACCGCCCTATCGACAAATCCGCCAGCTCGACCATCGAAATATCCGACAAAATAATCAAAAAAATGACGATGATCGCTATTTCATATCAGGGCGTAAATATTGAACTCGCGACGGTTTATAACACCGCAATGCAGAAACTGATATCGACAAACGCCTATATGAAGATCTATCTATCGACCGGCAACGCAAAATAATTTTCAAATTTTTATTAAAGGCATTTAAAAATGGTAAAACCCCCGTTTTTATTATCAAGCGGGGGTTTTATCAATGAAAGGCGCTATTATATGTCAGAACCCGAATGCAACAGCTGCCACGCAAAATTAATATCCGAAGAATCGCTTTTTTGCCATAAATGCGGAGCGAAAATTACCGCAACAAAGACTAATTTAAATGAACCGTCGATTGAAACGGAAATTTCAAACGATTCGCCGGTTCATTTAAAAAAAAGCAATTTTTTAATTGATTTTGAAAAAAATTATTATAGAGTGCCATATATACCGTCTGTTTTGTTCATGATTTTCGCGATAGTATACGCCGCATCGCCAATAGATCTGATTTCGAGCGCTCCGCTTATAAGCTGGCTCGACGACGTTCTTCTTCTTTTATGCGCCGCTATAAACCTTTTGCATCTGGGCATAGCCGAATCGGATCATACTAAAAACATAGTTTTTAAAAGAATCAAGTTAATATTGTTTCCGCTATGCGCATGCATAGTTTTTTTCATGTGGTTCGCGGTAAGCATCGTGCTGATTCTTTTCGGAAAGTAAGCGAAGCGATTATCTTTTTAAAATTTGAAGAGCCCCAATTATCATCTGTATCAAATTTTCGCCTTTTAAATCCTGCTTTTTAAGATAAAGCAGCGTCCCTTCTTCGCAAGGCGCAAAGCTGACCAGCTGGCCGTACTTTTTAACGAGCGCTCCGACCGCTTCCTGCTCTATAGGCGCGTCATCGAGAAACTTGAATATTATATGCTTTTTCTCCTCGCGCACCGAAGTTATTTTTAAAGTGCGGCCGAGTATTTTAATCTTGACCACCTGAAAAAGATTATACACCGGTTCCGGATATTTTCCAAACCGGTCTACCAATTCTTCGGATAATTCGCTTAATTCTTCGAAATTGGCCGCCGCGATCATTCGTTTGTATACATCTATTTTCTGATAAGTTGAAGCGATATATCCTGATGGTATATATGCGTTTACATTTATATCGATTTCACAATCATATTCGATTTTAGCTTCAATCGACTCGCCCTTGAGCTTTTTTATTTCTTCTTCTAACAGCCTGCAATACAATTCAAAGCCTATAGTGCAGATATGGCCGTGCTGCTCGTGACCTAAAAGGTTTCCGGCGCCCCTTATTTCAAGATCGCGCATCGATATTTTATATCCGGAGCCAAGTTCCGAAAATTCTTTCATAGCTTGAAGGCGCTTTTTCGCTATGTGGCTTAAAATAGACTCATTCGGAAAGAAAAAATATGCGTATGCCTGGTTTTTCGCGCGTCCGACGCGCCCTCTTAGCTGGTAAAGCTGCGACAGGCCAAAAGTATCGGCGCGCTCTATTATAATCGTATTGACGTTAGGTATATCAAGGCCGTTTTCAATGATCGTCGTCGAAACCAAAACGTCAAATTCGCGATCGTAAAAATCAACCATTATTTTTTCGAGACGTTTTTCATCCATCTGGCCATGCGCCGAACGCACGCGCGCGCCGGGAACGAGCATAGCGATCTTGCGGGCGACGGAATCTATCGTATCGATTCTGTTATGAACGTAATAAACCTGGCCTTTTCTCATAAGTTCGCGCGTTATAGCCTCTTTAATAAGTTCGTCTGAGTATCTTAAAACGAATGTCTTAACAGGAAGGCGTTCGGCCGGCGGAGTGTTTATGGTGGAAATGTCGCGCGAACCGACAAGCGACATATAAAGCGTTCTTGGTATCGGAGTCGCCGTCAGCGTAAGAACGTCCACGTGATTTTTCAACTCTTTCAAGCGTTCCTTATGCTTGACGCCGAAACGCTGCTCTTCATCGACGATGAGAAGCCCCAGATCGCGAAACCCCATATCCTTTTGAATTATACGATGCGTCCCGACGACGACGTCGACCTTGCCTTCTTTTAACCGCTCGATAGTTTCTTTCTGCTCGCTCTTCGTTCTGAAACGCGAAAGCAGCTCGACTTTTATAGGGTATGAAGAAAAACGCGAAACCAGCGTATTGTAATGCTGCATCGAAAGAATGGTAGTCGGAGCTAAAAAGGCCACCTGCTTACCGTCCATGCACGCCTTAAAAGCCGATCTTATGGCCACTTCGGTTTTCCCGAAGCCGACATCGCCGCACACCAGGCGGTCCATAGGCTTTTCGCTTTCCATATCACATTTAACTTCAAGAATGGCGTTTTGCTGATCGGTCGTTTCCTTGTACGGAAAAGACTCTTCGAATTGCTGCACGAGATCGTTATCGAGACTGTATTTATGTCCCTTCGCGATCGACCTTTTCGCGTAAAGCGTTACCAGATAGGCCGCGAGCTTCTCAACCGATTTTCGGGCGGTGGCCTTCTGGCGCTTCCACGACGGATCGTTCAGATGGCCTATTTTAGGGGCTGCGCCGTCCATCGCGATATATTTATGGAGCATTTGGAGCGAATCTACCGGAACGTAAAGCTTATCAGAATCGCAATATTCGATTAAAAGATAATCGGCTTCGCGCCCGCCGCTCGATAAAAGCGTAATTCCTCGATAAACGCCGACCCCGTAATTAACGTGGACGACGTAATCGCCGTCGTTTAATTCGAGGTGCGAAGAGATCCGGCGATACTTGCTTTTCGCCTTAGCCTTCACTTCTATTTCGGTTTGCTTGTCGTATAACGCCTGGCGCTCGCCGTAGGCTTCATAGCTCGAAAACACCGCGAGCTTTTCATCGAGGATCGAAAAACCCTCGTAGAGATATCCTTCGTTGATATAAACTGTTTTTCGGGCGAGAGGATTTTTAAAGAAATTATCGCCGGTTAATACGGAAAGCTTCATCGAGGATAAAACTTCAACCATGCGATTGATCTGGCCGGCATTCGGCAGGATCAGTATAACGGTATTCATATCGTCGGCGAACTCTTTTACTTTCTGGACGAATTGATTGAACTTGCCCTGAAAGCGAGGAAGAGATCCGGCCGAATAATCGAATATAGCGTGAGCCGGATCATCGTCGACGCGCATTTCATCGAAATTCGTAAAATCGAACTTTATTACGGAATTATTTTTTTCTATGTCTTCGATCAATTTTTCGGGACATTTAAAATAACCATCGGGGGCCAGCGTAAATACGTCATCCGCTTTCGCCTCCAGATAAAGCTTTTCAAGTTTTTCAAGGTAGTCGCGGCCTTCGGCTATAATCGAATGTTTGCCGTAAAAAACCGACGAATAGGAGCCTATATATTTATTAAGATAATCGATAAGAGTCGGCATCGAAAAATCATACATAAAAGGCGCGTATTTTTCGATATTGGCGATTTTAACGCCCTCGATAATTTTGTAAGCGTCATGATCCAGGGACGGTTTAGATTTATTTTTAAGGTTTTCGAGCATGCGGCCGGTTTCGTGCTTTTCATATATATATTCGCTCGCCGGAATTACGTCTATTTCGTTTATTTGCTCGATAGCGCGCTGGTCTTCGATATTAAAAGTTTTTATCGAATCGATCGTGTCGCCAAAAAAATCGATTCTGACCGGATTTTTCGCCCCCGGGGGAAAAACGTCGAGAATTCCGCCGCGAAG
>Ga0209340_1001205_pt1 | contig 20131 bp, 34 predicted proteins | sample EPASupsiteSAE323_FD_187266 | JGI IMG/M metagenome (GOLD analysis project Ga0209340, IMG submission 187266) | Bioremediated contaminated groundwater from EPA Superfund site, New Mexico - Sample SAE3-23 (SPAdes) (version 2) | ecosystem: Environmental > Aquatic > Deep subsurface > Groundwater >... | reverse complement strand
ATCCGCCAATTGGCGGAGGGGGAGTTTTGAAATTTCAAAAGAGAAATTACTTCACCATTTTCTTAATCTTGGTACCAGGAATGTATCTAGGCATTCGGCGAGCAACAATTTTCTTGGATTCTTTTGATCCAATAGCTTTGATGGTTTTAGCTTTGAACATTTTGGTTTTGAAAGTTCCAAAACCGGACAATTTAACAGTTTCACCGCTAGCAAGGGCTTTCATCACTTCGGAAAGGAAGGTTTCAACGGCTTGTTTGGCAGCTTTTTTGCTGAGCTTGGCTTTTTGTGAGACAGACTCAATGAGATCTTTTTTAGTCATTTTATTATTTTTTTTAATTAATAATTATCTTAATAATAACGGAATATATGGAAAAAGCAAGTAATTCTAATCTTCTTTTACCGCATTTTTGTTGATTTTACTGCCAACAACCACACTACTAGTACGAACTTCTCTAATAACAGTCACTTTTATTTGACCAGCCCATTTAGCTTCTTCATCGAGTTTTTCGGCAATATTTTGACTTAAAACTTCAGCTTCGGCATCTGACACTTGGCCTGGATCAACTATAACAACAACTTCTCGACCAGCTTGATAAGCAGCTACACTGGTAACACCAGCAAAATTAATAGCGACTTCTTCAATGTTTTTCATTCTTTTAAGATATTCTTCATGAACCTCATATCGAGCACCTGGACGAGCACCAGAGGCAGCGTCTCCAATGTAAACGATAACTGATTCAACTGAAGAAAATTCTTTATCTTCATGATGCTCAGCGACACAATCAATAATTTTTTCAGGAATTTTATATTTTCTAAGTAAGTCGACACCTAGATCAATATGAGTTCCCTCTTGGTCGGAAACTACTTTACCAATATCATGAAGAAGAGCTCCAAGTCGAACAGTACTAATATTAGCTTTGAGTTCATAAGCAATAGCAGTAGCAATTTTTGTAGCCTCAATTGTGTGTTTGGCTAAATTTTGACCATAAGAAAAGCGGAATTTATATTTACCAATTTCTTTGATTAAATCTAGAGGTAAATTGAAGGCACCAACTTCCTGACAAATTCTTTTTCCTTCATTGAATAAAATCTTATCCATTTCGGTTTTGGTTTGAGCCACAACCTGTTCTATTTTTAATGGCTGAATACGACCGTCTTTAATTAATTTTTCCAGGGAAAGACGGGCAATTTCACGTCTAGTAGAATCAAAAGATGAAATGCGAATATCGTTAGATTCATCTAATTCCAATTCAACACCGGTAGATTTTTCAAAAGCTCTAATGTTGCGACCTTCACGACCGATAATTTTACCTTTGATAGTTTCATCGGCTAAAGAAATAGTAGAAACAGTGTATTCGGCAACATAATCAGTAAGTCCATGACGAATATTATCAATAATTACCTCTTTGGTAATTTCTTCTTCTTTTTGTTTTATTTCATCATGAGCTTCTTCAATTTTTTTACTAATCCAAGAAGCCATTTTCTTTTCAGTGCTGCTGATTATTAACTGTTTGGCTTTTTCAACATCAAGTCCAGAAATAGTTTCTAATTTTTCCATTTGTTTACGATAAAGATCGTCAACACTGTTGAGTTTATTTCTCAAATCAAAAGATTGTTGATCTAATGATTTTTCTTTTTGAATAAGATAACGTTCTTTTTCATCTAAAGATGATAAACGTTGGAAAACTTCAGCTTCTTTGGTTTTTGCGTCAGCTTCGATTCTTTTAGCATTTAACAAAGCAGCTTGAATAGCAACATCATTTTGTGGTGTTGCTGCTACCGGTGTAGTTGTGGCTGTTGAAACAACTGGCTCAACTGCTTTCTTGGGAGTAAAAACGACACGATTTTTATCGTCATCATTAATTTCAGTAACAACTTTTGGTTCAACTTCTTTGGTTTTTTTGACTTTTTTTGATTTTGAATCAGTAGACGGATTTGAAAACAACCCTTTTACTTGGGATAAGAAAAACTCTAACATAAATAACCTCCATGACTTTTTATGACGCCAGAATAGAATTAAGATTTCGAACGGACCGAAGAAATAGAACTCGAAAATTTAATTAACATAAATGCGTAGATAAAAAGTTAAAAATTTTAATTTAATTAACAATTAATAAAGTTTAATAAAACGAATCAAGGTATTTTACTTTAATTTGAGACAATCGTCAATTATGGTCTTGATATCAGAGAGTTTGAAACCACGACGAAAAAGTGATGCCATTATCTTTTGACGATATTTAAAATCTCTCAATAGTTCGGGAGAAATTCTTTTTTTGCTAAAATATTTTTTAATCAACTCTAAATCATTATTAGAATCTAGTTGATTGGTAACAAAAGGAGTTGTCTCGATCCCTTGTTGGGATAATAAATATAAGGTCTCGGTTCGAGATTTGTGGCGATTTTTGTTAATAAAATAACTCGTAAAATCTGTCTTGTTTAAAAGATTTCTCGAATTTAAGTCAGCGATAATATCACTTGTAATAGAAGAAACAGAATTAATATCAGTAATATTATATTTTTTTTTAAATTTTTGAAAATATATTCTTAATTTAAGTTCAAGTTTTTTTTCTGTTTTGGGGGAGATAGCAATTTGACGAAGTGCATATTCCTTACCCAAATATAATAACGATTTATCTTTAATAATATCGTATTGGACAGCATCTATATCCTGACCTTTATGTAAGGCCAATCTGACAACATCATCAATAAAAAATGGCAGATAAGACCCATCTGAGAAAATTAAATTAACCCGATTGGTAATTCGACTGGCTTTGATATTAGACAGCTGCAGCATCTTTTACTTTTTGCCAAATTTTTTCTTGAATTTCTTTAAAGACTTTTGGATTTTCTTTAAAATATTTTTTGACTGCCTCTCGACCTTGAATATTTTGATCTCCAAGTTTAAAGAATGCACCGGCTTTGGTAATCAAATCGTATTGAACGGCTAAATCAACAACACTGCCGGTATTGGAAATACCTTCGGTGTTCATAATATCAAATTCAGCTTCTTTAAATGGTGGAGCGACTTTGTTTTTAATAATTCTGGCTCGATGTTGGGAACCAATTGATTCACCAGCGGCAGTTTTAATATTGGCAATTTTACGTAAATCAATTCTGACTGAGGCATAAAATTTTAGAGCTAAACCACCAGGAGTGGTTTCAGGATTACCAAACATAACGCCGATCTTTTGGCGAATTTGATTGGTAAAGATAACAACTGCTTTTGATTTGGAAATGGCTCCAGTAAGTTTTCGTAATGCTTGAGACATAAGTCTGGCCTGAACACCCATCATAGAGTCGCCCATATCACCTTCAATTTCAGCTTTTGGTACAAGAGCGGCAACTGAATCAACAACGATAACATCGACAGCATTTGAACGAACCAAAGTTTCCACAATTTCTAAAGCTTGTTCTCCATTGTCTGGTTGAGATATTAAAAGATTGTCAACGTCAACACCAACAGCAGCAGCTCGAAGTGGTTCAAGGGCATGTTCGACATCGATAAAAGCCACATTACCACCAAGTTTTTGAGCTTCAGCAATAACATGAAGACAGAGAGTGGTTTTACCTGAGGCTTCTGGTCCAAATATTTCGGTAATACGACCACGAGGTAAGCCACCAATACCAAGAGCAATGTCTACGGGCATACAACCAGTAGAAATAACTTCAATAGACATATCGGCACGACGCTCACCCATTTTCATAATCGAACCAGTACCATAGGCTTTGGTAATTTGTTCCATAGCAAGGCGAATAGCCTCATTTTTTTGATCTTTATTACCGCCAACAGGAGAACTTATTTTTGCTTCTTTTTTCTTTTTCATTTTTTTTATTTAGATTTTTAACTTTGTTATATAGTGATAACAAACATAACTAGATCACGTCAAGGTATCAAAACCCAAATAAAACCCAAAGATAATTTATTGATAATAAATTTTGATAAAATAGGACTGCTCTATAAAACGGGGATTGGCGCAATTGGCTAGCGCGCACGCATGGGGTGCGTGAGGTTGCAGGTTCGAATCCTGTATTCCCGACTTGATTATTCCCTAACGTGAGAGGCAGAAAGCTCGATTTCTTTTTCTTTTTGTTCTTCTTTATAAACCTTATTTGATTCTTTGATGATTTTGTAAGCTTCGGTACGATTAAGCCAACCTTTGACAGACACATTTTTGTCTTCAAGACGTTTGTATTCAGTAAAAAAATGGACTAATTCTTTTAGAAAATGCGGTTCGACATCTTTTAGGATTTTGATATGATCATAATTGGGATTTTTAAGAGGGACGGCAAGAATTTTTTCATCATCGCCGCTTTCATCAGACATAATCAAAACACCAACTGGTCGAACTTCAATTAAACAACCAGTAAAGACTGGAGAATTGGTGATAATCATGACATCGAGATGGTCACCATCTTTTGACCTAGTTTCAGGAATAAAACCATAATCGACCGGATAGTGCATAGGAGAATGAAGAACACGATCTAGCTTAATAATATCCAATTCTTCATCATATTCGTATTTATTGTGAGTTTCTTTGGCAATTTCGACAATGGCATTTACTATTCGTGGAGATTGATGACCTAGAGCGATGGAGGAATTCATACTTTGTTGGTCAAATTATATCATTCTAAAATTACCAAAGTCAATTTGATTAAATACATATCACTGATGTATTTTATCTGTTTATTGAATGCTAAATTTTGGGAATTGTTCTATAATCTTTTACATGGCAGTAAATTTAACTCCAAACCAATTGTTAAGAGATGAACACTTTTTAGTACTAAACAAAGAGGTTAGACAGACAAAAAATGGAGATAACTTTTTAATTTTAGAATTGAGTAATCAAGCTGGAAAGGTTGAAGCAAAAATATGGGGAAATAATATTCCTCAATGTCAAGTGGAAGTGGGTAAAATTATTGAAGTTAGTGGAAAAACACAAGAGTACAACGGTAAAATCAGTTTGATTATTGATAGTTGCCAAATAGTTAATAGTGAAGAAATTGATTCGTATAAAGATAAAACCCCAACTTTAGTTTTTGATATTGAAACAATTGGTAGAAAATTTGAAGAATTAGATGCCTCCGAACAAGAATATTTGTTGGAAAATTTGGAGAAAAATGTTGAAGATAAAGAAGATGCTAAAAAAAGAACAGCCCTCCACCCCATTTTTGGATCAGTGTGTGCCATCGGTGGGTTTGATATTAATAACCAAAAGGGATTTGTATTAAGTTTGTCGTCTAAAAAAGATTTAGTTCCAGAAAAAGAAAACTTTGTGTATCAAATTTTTGATGATGAAAAAAGTTTATTGGAAGAATTTTGGAAAAAATGTAAAGATTATGAACAGTTTGTGACTTATAATGGAGAAAATTTTGATTTCCCATTTTTAATGATTAGGTCGGGAATAAATAGAATTAAAATCCCATTTGAGGCCAACAAAAGATGGTCAGAAAAATTTATTGATCTTCAAAATAAATTAAGACAAAATAATCGAGCTTATAAACTAGAATTTTTGTGTAAAGCATTTGGAATTAAAAATCCAAAAGGAGAAGGGGTTCATGGCGACCAGGTATCTGAACTATATAATGCAGGAGAATTTAATAAAATTGCCGATTATGTATCACGAGATGCAGTGGCAACAACAGAACTATATTTGATTTGGAAAGAATTTATGAGTGGAGAGATATAAAGACAAAACCCACCCTATCCGCTGCTGCGGATCACCCTCCCTTGATGAAATGAGGGTAAAACATTTTTTAAAATAAATTTATGAATAAAATAAAAACCGAAGAAATGAAATTTCAAATTGAAATGGATTTGATAGAAATAGAGAGACAAATTGGACCAAAAAAAACAATTAAATTGGCAGAAAAGAATTTAAAAAAAATGCTTTTGAATAGAATCGAGGGAAAAACTGGTGAATGTTAGAGAATAAAAACTAAAGTCAGAGCTAGAATTATTGTATATATTCCAAATACCCAAAACTTGTTTTGAGAAACAATTTTTTTAAGAAAAGAAAGAGCAAAAATACCAACTAAAAAAGTAACTATAAAGGCAAATATATTATTTTGAGTAATTATATTGGTGGATAAAATATCTCTGAGGCTTAGTAAAATGGCACCGGCAGAAGCAGGAATAAAAAGACTGAAAGAAAAATTGAAAGCATTGATAGGTGACAGACCAAAAAGAAGAGCGGCAAAAATAGTACAACCTGAACGAGAAACGCCGGGAAGAATAGCTAACGCTTGGAAGATACCAATGATAAATGCCGAAAAATAGGTTAATTTATTATCCCCTTTTTTGAAAAACTTAGTGACTAAAACTAAAATACCAGTAATTAGAAAAAAATAAGGCAAAAAGCGTGGGTTGGCAAAAATAGTTTCAAATTGATCTTTTAGAAAAAAACCAACTAAAACAGCTGGGATTGAACCGACAATTATATATTTAAGATTTGTAAAAAAATATTTAATTTGAGAACGAAAGAAAAATAGAACAGATAAAAAAGTGGCGGCATGAAGAAAAACATCAAAAGAAAGTGATGGAGTTAGTCTAAAAAAATGTTGAAATAAATTTAAATGACCGTCTGAAGAAATAGGTAAAAATTCAGTGATACCCTGAACTAAACTAAGAATGAGTGATTGAATTAAAGTCATGGATTAATTATAAGGGAATATTGGTTAAATGGAAAAACTTGAAATAATGATTAACCTATGATATTATAGGTTAGTTTATAGGGTGAATCCTTATTTAAACTAAAAAATAATAAGATAGAATTTTGACTAAAAACAGTTGAAAGGAAGTCTTTTTTTATATATCGCACACTAAAATAAAAAATACGAAGGAGATTTTGAAAAATGGACAGCATTACTACTTCCTGGCCCGGATTTAGTTATATCGGAATCTTTGTGGTCTGTGGACTTGCCATTGTGATATCTGGAACGATTCTCTTCTTTATTTTTAAAGGGATAGGTTCCTTTTGTTTTGAGATTATATTACCTTGGATTGAAGAAATGCTCATTACAAAAGAAAGACTGGTAGAAAAAGTCAAGAAACTGTATCAAACTGTTGATAAAATCTCGGTAAGAAAAAGTTTAAGACTTCTTTCTAAAATTCTGTATTTCTTGAAAGAAATTCGCGAACCAGCTATATATTTGGATAATGACGCAGCACCAGGTTATGACATTCGTGTCAATTATGAGATATTTCCTGAAAAGTGGGACGAATGTTATGACTATTTAGCCAAGATCAAGCTTTCTCCAAAAAGGTATCGTGATTTCGACTTAGCAAGAATAAAAGAAATCACACAGCGTGTTTACACACTCTTAACAGAGTAACTTTTTTGTGTGCCGGCGGCAGATTACCATAATTGGTTTATCTGCCGCTTTTTTCTTGCCAAAAACCAAAAAGGCTCCGATGTTCTTCGGAGCCCTACAAAAATACAAAATAACTTTAACGCTTTGGAGATTGCTTTTGACGACGAGATTTACCACCAGTACCAACCATTCTTCTTTCTCTAATACGAGAATCAACAGTTAAGAGTCCAGCAAGTCGTAAATCACTTTTGAATTTCTCATCAATTTTGACTAAACTTCTGGCAATAGCAAGAGATAAAGAGTCAACTTGACCCATCTTACCACCACCATTAATTTTGGCTTCGAAATAATATTTACCTAAAGTTTTGGTAACAATAAAAGGTTTTTCATGAATGATTTTGGCTATCTTTTGAGGAAAATATTTTTCTAAAGCAATACCATTGATGAAAGATTCACCCTTACCAGTAAATAATCTGATAGTGGTGATAGCACTACGACGACGACCAACTGAATAAATATATTTTTTTGAATTTGATTTTGTAGCCATATTTATTTGTTAAATTTGTCAGAATATTTATGTTCTGGACCGACAAAAACTTTTAAACGAGTCATACGTTGATCACGTAATTTGTTTTTGGGCAACATACCATAAACACCACTGGTAATAACTTTTCGAGCATCTTTGACCATCATTTCGCCTAATGAAAGTTCTCTTAAACCACCAGACCAATGGGTGTGATGTCGATAAATTTTTTGTTTTAATTTTCTACCAGTAGTTTGAATTTCACTAGCATTGATGGCGACAACATAATCACCATCATCACGATGATAGGAAAAAGTAGGTTTGTTTTTGCCCATTAAAATTTGAGCAATTTCTGTGCAAACACGACCTAAAGTTTGACCTTTGAGATCTATAAGATGCCAAGTACGTTCGACTTGATTACCTTTTAAAACAGTAGTTTTCATTATTTGGTCTCCTTTTTAACTTTTTTAGTAGCGACTGTTTTTTTGGCAATTTTCTTTGGTTTTGTTTCTTTTTTGTCTTCAATTTTGACTTCTTTTTTGATATCAAATTTGATTGGCTTAACAAAACTCAAATTAACAATTAAAGAATCATCACCAAAGCGTCTTTTAACTAAAGTTATTTTAGTAAAATTACTGGTTTGATCAGCAAAAACTTCTTTGAATTTTGTTACAACATTATTAACCCAGGTTTGATTTTGGAGAACTCTAAATAATTCTCTTTTTGCAATCAATTCTGGTTTAGTAATAATTGTGGTTGAAAGTGATTCAACAATCGAAACTACCGCTTGAGCTCTAGCTTTGGTGGTATTTATTGAACCATTGATAAAGATGGCTTTAGTCAAAGAATTGAACAAAGCTTTTCGCTCATTGTAATTACGACCTAATTTTTTACCAAAAACACGATGTCTCATAAACTATTTCCAGCTAAAATTTTTCTCTTTTAACCATGAATCAATAACTTTAAGGGATTTTTCACCAACATTTTTGGCCTTACTAACTTCAAGTCGACCAGCTTTGATCAAATTTTCGATAGTGGCAAAACCAGCTTTTTTAAGAGCATTAGTAACTCGGAGTGGAAGTTCGATTTCTTCGATAGAAATATCATTTCCTTGAGCACTAACACCAGTATCAATAGTAATAACTTCTTCTTCAAATTCTTTTGGATCAGCAATTTGACCAAAAGCATTGATTAAATCTTTTGCAGCCATTTTGAGGGCGTAAAGAGGATCAATTGAACCATCAGTCCAAATTTCCATAGTTAATTTGTCAAAATTAGATTTTTTACCTAAACGAGTTGGTTCGACAGTGTAGTTGGTTTTGATAACTGGAGTAAAAGCGGCATCGAGAATAATTTCTCCAACGATATCAGTCTTTTGTTCTTTAGCTAAGGTATAACCAACTCCCCTTTCAACTGTTAATTCCATTTTTAAAGAAGCTTTGGTGTCTGAAAGAGTAGCAATAAATTGATCTGGGTTGGCAACTTTGCAAAGAGCATTGTCGGTAATATCAGCAGCAGTAATAATACCTGGACCTTTCTTCTCTAATTTTAGAGTGATAGGTTCATTTTTATTGTAATTAAATTTAACTTTTTTTAGATTAAGAGAAATTTCTACAAGATCTTCTTTGATACCAGGAATGGTAGTAAAAAGATGATTGGCTTTGTCGACTTTAATACGAGTGATAGCTGCACCTGGAATGGTGATCAACAAAACACGACGTAAACTGTTGCCTAAGGTGTGACCAAAACCGCCAACCAAAGGACTAAGTTCAAATTTACCGTATTTATCGGTAGATTTGATGGTTTTTATATTAAACTTATTAGTTTCGATCATGAAAATCTCCTTTTTTTATCTTGAATAATATTCAATTATTAAATTGACATCAATGTCATTTTTCATTTCCTCCAAATTTGGAAGAGAAATAATTTTGACAGTGAGTTTTGATTTATTGAGGTCGAGCCAGCTAGGAGTTTTGAACTCATTAGCGGTGGCTGGTAATTCAGCAATTTTGGAAATGATATCTTTTTTAAGCGAAATAACATCTCCAACTTTAACTTGATATGAAGGTACATTTAAAATACGATCATTAACTAAAATATGACCATGGCTTATTAATTGTTTAGCTGAAGATCGAGATAAAGATAAACCAGCTAAATATAAAACATTATCTAATCTTTGTTCAACTAAAGTCATAAGGTTGTTACCAACTAAACCTTTCATTTTTTTAGCTTTAAGATAAAGATTTTTGAATTGGGTTTCTTGGACACCATAAATTCGTTTGGCTTTTTGTTTGGCTCGAAGCTGAATACCGTAATCAGTTAATTTACTACCAGATTTAACTCCGTGCATACCTGGTTTGACAGCACCTTTTCTTTCGATAGGACATTTTGAAGATAGGCAACGAGCACCTTTTAAATAAAGTTTGTTACCAGCTGCTCGACAGAGTCGACATTTGGCATCAATAGTAATTCTAGACATAATTTTTTAAGCTCTCCTTTGTTTTGGAGGACGAGGACCATTGTGTGGAATTGGGGTAATGTCGGCAATTTTTTCGACATCAAAATCCCTTTTGGTTCTTAAGAAACGCAAAGCAGCATCTCGACCAACTCCTGGGCCTTTTAAATAAACTTCTAACTTTTTAACACCATATTCTTTGGCTCCATCAAGAGCTTTTTCAATAGCAGTAGTAGCGGCATATGGTGTTGATTTACGAGAACCTTTGAAACCACAATGACCAGCACTAGACCAAGTAAGAGTTTTACCTACTAAATCAGTAATAGTAACAATAGTATTATTAAAACTTGATTGAATATAAAGTCTTGCTTCAGCAACATTTTTGATTACTTTTTTCTTGGTGGAAATGATTTTTTTAGTATTATTATTAGCCATAAATTTTAGAAAAATTATTTATTTGTATTGGTTGAAGCAGCTTTTTGTTGAGCTTCAATTTTTGCCCAAGCTTCTTTAGTAAGCGATCCAACTGTTTTCTTTTTACCCTTAACAGTACGGGAATTTGTTTTTGTTCTTTGTCCACGAACTGGTAAATTAACAATATGACGAATTCCACGATATGATTTAATAGCTTTTAGACGATCGATGTTTTCTCTAATTTCTTTTTTAAGGTCACCTTCAATTTTGAATTCTTCTAAAGCCTTCATAATATTAGCAACATCATCACGACTTAGATCTTTAACACGAACATTAGGGTCAAGCTTAACCATATTAATAAGAGTTTTTACATTGGTTTTACCAATGCCAAAAATTCTAGTTAACCCAATTTCAATTCTTTCGTGATCGGGTATTTCAATACCAATAATTCTCATATAATTTAACCCTGTTTTTGGGTATGTCTTTTTGTAGAACAAATAATACGTCGAATACCTCGGCGGATAACCACCTTGCAATTTCGACAACGACGTTTAATGCTTGATTTTACTTTCATAAGAAATGAACTTGGATATTGTAACCTAATTTTGGGACAATATCAAAGAGTAAATTTAAATTAGAGTCGATAAACAATTCGACCTTTTTGTTTATCTGGACTAAGAACCAAAGAAACACCGTCTCCAGCCATAACTCGAATGTGATTCATTCTAAGTTTGCCAGCAAGATGGGCAATAATTGATGTACCATCTTCTATGGTCACCCGAAAAAGAGAATTTGGTAAAATTTCGGTGACTTGACCTTTGACTGTTGGTTCTTTCATTAATTTATTAATTTTGGGCTAAACTATTAACTTTTTGACAAATATCTTCAAATATTGGCTCAATAGGACGATTACCATCTGTCCTAAAAAGTAAATTTTTATTTTGAAAATAGTCCATAATAATACCATTATTATCGTCATAAAACTTTTGACGAGCAGCCATAGCCTCTGGTGTAGCATCGGTACGATTTTTATCTTGAAACTCGGCACCCAGTTTGGCACGACGAGCATTAATCTCTTCAAAAGTAACATCGAGGTGGATGATTAAATCGAGAGGTTGATTTTTTTCAGCTAAATAATTTTCGATAAATTGGCCTTGAGTTAAAATTCGAGGAAAACCATCAATAATAAAATTTTGATTATTAATCTTTTCTAAATTACTAGTGAGAATGGCAAAGGCAATTTCATCTGGAACTAAATTACCCGAATCAACGATTGATTTAGCTTTTAAACCAAGTTCTGACCCAGCGGCAATTTCATCACGAAGAAGTTGTCCCATGGACAAATGGGTTAAATTATATTTTGCAGCGATAAGTTTGGCTTGAGTGGATTTACCACAGCCTGATGGACCAATTATGAATAAATTTAATGACATAGAGTTTTAATTAATAATTAATAATTAAGACTTAATAATATAAAAAATAATAAATAAATTAATAACTTAATTTGTCGTAGTTGTGCATCTGGACTACGTTTTCTAATTTTCTGGTTAATTCAAGGATAACAGATACAACGATAAGAACACTAGTACCACCTATAGTTAAAGTAGTGACATGAGTAATTTTTTGAACAATTGAAGGAGTGACAGCAATAACACCTAAAAAGAGTGCTCCAATGAAAATAACTCGATTGATCAAAAAAGTAAGTCTCTTTTCTGTAGATACCCCAGGACGAATACCTGGGATAAATCCTCCAGATTTACGAAGCTCTTCGGCAATATCTTTTGGTTTAAAAACAACTGAAGTGTAGAAATAAGTAAAACCTAAAACTAAGAAAAAGTAGAAAAAGATATAGAAATATCCATCAGTTCTAAAGAAATGAGCAAAAGAAGTGAAGAAGTTGGCAATGGATTGGTTGGGAATTTTGCCTAAAAATTGGCCTAATAATGAAGGAATAGTAGCTAGAGAAACTGCAAAGATAATTGGCATAACACCAGCAGTATTGACTTTGATTGGTAAATAAGTGGATTGTCCCCTTTTGGCATAATTAACAGGAATCCGTAAAACTGCTTCTTCGACGAAAACAATAGCGGCAATAAGAGCCAAAGCCATAATGGCAAAAATTATTATATTTAGACCCGATTGAGAGTCGGAAAAATTGGTAACACTTAAAGTTTGAATAAAGGAAACTGGAAGACGAGAAATAATACCAGCAAAAATCAACATAGAAATACCGTTGCCAACACCGTATAAATTTATTAATTCACCAAAGAAAATCATAATCATAGTACCAGCCAACATACTACTAATCATGGCAACAATCATTAATGGAGAAAGACTGGTGATGATGTTTTGTGATTTTAATAAAGCAAACATACCAAAACCATTGAGAATAGCAAAAGGAATAGTGGCAATGCGAGTATATTGATTTATTTTGGCTCGACCATATTCCCCTTCTTTTTGAAGTTCTTCAATTTGAGGCACAATTAAAGCTAAAAGCTGCATCATAACCGAAGCATTGATATAAGGGTTTAAACCTAAAGCAGCAATTGAAAAATTAGCCAAAGTTCCACCAGAAAATATATCTAATAAAGATAGAAGTTGGTTTTGAGCAAAAAATTGTTTTAATAAAGCGAGATTGACACCTGGAACAGGAATGTGAACAATAAGACGAAAAATAACTAAAATTCCAATAGTAAAAACCAATTTCTTTCTAAAAAGTGGAGTTTTTAAACCATCAATATATAGAGAAAGTGTTTGGGTTAGTCGATTCATTAATCTATCTTACCACCAGCAGCAATAATTTTTTTCTTGGTTATTTCTGAAACAGAAACACCTTTAAGATTTAATGCTTTGGTCAATTCTCCTGAAGAAAGAATTTTAACAGTGGCATTTAATTTTTTGATAGAAATTTTTGATTTTTTAGATAAAGTATTAGTATCAACTAGATCATTGGCTTTAAACCATTTTTCTAATTGAGCCAAATTAAAAGTAATGATGTTTTTACGATTTTGAAGACGATTTTTACCTCTTAAAAAAGGAAGTCGTTTAATCCAAGATTTTTTGATCTTACTACCAATAAAAGCAATTTTGTTTTTACCTCTAGCTTTGTCACCTTTTTGACCTCGACCAGTAGTATGTCCACCAACACCTGAACCAATACCCCTACCTCTTCGGCGGGCTGATTTTTGAGTTGTTTTGGTTAATTTAGATAAAGTTTCCATAATTATTTTTTAAGCATTGAAAGAGCTTTAAGAGTAGCCCAAACATTGATTGATTTATTTTTAGAACCAATAATTTTTGAGACGATATCTTTAATTCCTGCAAGTTCAACAACAGCTCGAACTGGACCACCGGCAATCAGACCGCTTCCAGCTTTTCCTGGACGAATCAAGACGACGGCACCTTTGAATTTCAATTGGATTGATCCAACTATAGTTCCATTGACGATTGGTATTTCGATAAGAGATTTTTGAGCTTTTTTGATACCTTTTTGAATAGCATCAGCAACAGATTTAGCCTTACCTAAGCCAACACCAACACGAGATTTTTTATCTCCAGAAACAACTAAAGCAGTAAAATGAATTTGATTTCCACCTTTAGTTTTTTTGGAAACGCGTTTTATTTGAACAACTTTATCAGTAAATTCACTGACTGGTTTTTCAAATTTTTCGTTGTGACGATTGTTATTGTAAGCCATATTAGAATTTTAATCCTCCTGATCGGGCACCATCTGCTAAGGCTTTAACTCGGCCATGATAGCGATAAAGACCACGATCAAATCTGACATTAATAATTTTTTTGTCTAAAGCTAATTTAGCAATTTCTTGACCAACCAAAGTGGCTTTTTCAGATTTATTGCCTTTAATATCTTTTAAAGATTTGGTTGAAGCACCAATTATAGTTTTTCCGTGTTTATCGTCAATAATTTGAGCCCAAATATGTTGATTACTACGGAAAACGGTTAATCTAGGAATACCTAAATTTTGCTTTATTTTGTTTCGAACTCGTTTAAGACGACGTTCTTTTTGGTTAAGAGTAATCATATTTTTTAAGCTTTAGCTTTTTTACCAGCTTTTAATTTTATAAATTCATCTAAGTAACGAACACCTTTACCTTTGTAAGGTTCAGGAGGTCTAACTTTGCGGATATTACTGGCAACTTGACCAACAATAGTTTTATTGACGCCAGTAATAATAATTTTTGTTTCTTCCGGAACTTCAAAGAAGATTCCTTCTGGGGCAATTATTTCTACTGGGTGAATAAATCCGACTAATAATTTTAATTTGTTTCCATTGATACTGGCTTTGTAACCAGTACCTTTAATTTCCATTTCTTTCTTCCAAGGTGTTTGGACTCCTAAAACAGCATTGTTAATATGAGCTCTAGTAGCTCCATGACAAGCTTTAATTTTTTTATCTTCTGAAAGACGAGAAACAGAAACTATGTTTTCTTTGACTTCAACATTAATTTTAAAAGGAACTTTTACAGTTAAAGATCCTTTTGGACCAGTAATGTTTACTAAATCAGAATCAACAGTAACGCTAACTCCGGTAGGAATAGTGATTGGCATTCGACCGATACGAGACATATTAGTAGATTTCAGCGATTATTTCGCCACCTAAACCTTTAACTTTAGCTTCTTTTTGAGACATCACCCCACTAGAAGTAGAAATGATGATAAGTGAACCTGGATTTTTTCCCCAAGGAAGTGAAGAAACTTTTTCATAGATTCTTCGACCTGGTTTGGAAAATATTTTAACTTCATTTATTTTTGGTTCAAAACCGTCATAAGAAAGTTTGAGAGTGATTTCTTTTTTGTTACCTTCAGAGACAGAAACTTCATTAATAAAACCAAACTTTTTTAAAAGTTTAGCAATATCAATACAAAAGTTTGAAGCTGGAGCAACTAATTGTTTTTTGCCAGCTTTATAGGCATTTTTTATTCTAATTAAAAAATCGATTGAGGTTGATTGCAACATAATTTTGGTTACCAACTAGCTTTTTTAACACCTGGAAGCATACCTTGATGGGCAAGCTTTCTAAAGCATAATCGGCAAATACCGAATAAACGAATAAATCCATGAGGTCTTCCACAAATAGCGCATCGATTGTGATGTCGAACGCTATATTTTAATTTTTTTTGTTCTCGAACTATTTTTGCTGTTGTAGCCATATTTAGTTAGTTTTTTCAAATGGAAAACCTAAGGCTGATAATAACATTTTTGAATCTTTAAGTGAAGAGGTATTAATTTTGATGGTAATTTGAACAGAACGAATTTTATTAATTTTATCCAAATTGATTTCTGGAAATAAAGTTTGATCTTTAATTGTTAAATTATAATTACCAGCATCGTCGAAAGCATCAACAGGCATACCTTTGAAGTCACGAAGTCGAGGTAAAATAAGATTAAATAATTTTTCAATAAAATCATACATTCTTTGACCACGAAGAGTAACTTTTAAAGCTAAAGGATCATTTTGACGAATTTTAAATGCAGCAACAGCTTTTTTGGCTTTACAAAGTTTTGGTTTTTGGCCAGTAATAGCAGAAATTTCTTCGGTGGCACTAGTGAGTGATTCTTGACTCTCGCGAGCTTCGGCAACACGATAATTAACCACAACTGCTGATAATTTTGGAAGAGAAAAAACGTTTCTCTTTTTACCCAAATTAGCAATTAAAGTTTCTCTTAATTTTGCTTCAATATCTTTTTTTAACATAATTATTTTTTAGCAGGACTATTATTGATGATGGCCTGACATTTTTTACAAATACGATATTTATCACCGGATTTGTCAATTTTATAACCTACACGAGTAGTTTTCTTACATTCTGGACAAATTAAAGCAACTTTAGAAACTAATAAGGCTCGTTCTTTTTCAACTATTCCTCCAGCTCGATTTTGAGTTGGCTTAACATGTTTTTTGAACATATTAATATCTTTAACTAAAACTTGATTTTTTTTGGGTAAACTTTTTACAACAACACCTTCACGGCCTTTGTCTTTTCCAATTAAAACTTTAACTTTATCGTTTTTTAAGATTTTCATATTAATAAACCTCCTGGGCCATGGAAGCGATTTTATTGAAGCCTAAATCTTTAATTTCACGAGCTATTGGTCCAAAAATACGAGTACCACGAGGATTGTTTTGGGAATCTATAATGACCCCAGCATTATCACTAAATCTGATATATGAACCATCTTCTCGGCCAAATTCTTTTTTGGTACGAACAATAACCATTTTGACTTTTTCTTTTTTCTTAACTAAGCCATTCGGAATAGCTTGTTTAACTACAGCCAAAACAACGTCACCAATAGATCCTTTCTTGTGAAAGAAACCTTTGTAGACATGAACAACTTGGACTAATTTTGCTCCGCAGTTGTCAGCTGGTTTGATTATACTTCTTAATTGAACAGACATATTTTTATTTAATTTTCTTAATAATTTCAACAGTGGTAAATCTTTTTAGTTTACTTAGAGGACGAGTTTCTCTAATTTTTACCATGTCGTCTATTTTGGCAGATAAATTATTATCGGCATAGATTTTTTTGTGTTTGGTAATAATTTTTTTATAGATTGGATGTCTTTGGGTATAATCCATGGACACCACAATAGTGTTGGCCATTTTATCACCAACAACTTTACCAATAAAGGTTTTACCGGTTTTATTAATAATTTTATTTTTCATTAGATTTTGAAGCTAAAATAGTTGAGATTAAAGCAATCTCATATTTAATTTTTTTAAAGACAGAAGTATCTTTTTGATTGCCAGTGCTATATTTGGCTTGAACTTCAACCAAGTTTTTACGTAAATCACTTAGATTTTTAATCAACTCAGAAGTTGTCTTTTGTCTGTAGGCAATTTTATCAGTTTTTTTCATAAAATCTAGGTTTATTTTTTAATAACAAACTTACACACAACTGGTAATTTAGCAGCGGCAAGTTTAAGAGCTTCACGAGCATCGACTTCACTGATTCCAGAGAGTTCAAAAATAACTCGGCCTGGTTTAACAACAGCAACATAACCTTTGACATCGCCTTTTCCAGCACCCATAGTACCAGTACCTTTTTCAGTAAAAGGTTTATCAGGGAAAATTCTAATCCACATACGACCATTTCTTTTAGTGTGATGAGAAATAGCTTTACGAGCTGATTCGATTTGGTTGGCAGTTAACCAACTACAATCCATAGCTTTAAGACCATAATCACCAAAGGCAACTAAATTACCTTTAGAATTACCTCGCATTTTACCGCGAAATTGTTTTCTATATTTGGTTCTACCTGGTTGTAACATAATTAGATTAGACAAAGATAAACTTTAACACCGATATATCCTGATCGAGTTAACGAAGGACATTCAAAATAATCAATTTTTGAACGAAGAGTTGAAAGTGGAATTTTACCTTCGGAAAATTTTTCTCGACGACCGATTTCAGCACCATTAATACGACCGGATAAAACGACTTTTACACCTTTACAACCAGCAGACATACATTTTTCTATTGAAGATAAAACAACTCGACGATAAGGCATTCTTTTGGTAAGTTGATAAGCTATTTTTTCAGCAACTAATTTTGCCGAAAGATCGGAATTTTTGAATTCTTCTACTTGGATTTCAATATTTTGTTTACCTCTGGACGGGCTAGAAATTTTTTGAATTTGTTTTTTAATGGTTTCTAATTCTTTACCACCACGACCGATGACTAAACCTGGACGAGAAACAATTAAAGTAACTTTAATTTTTTTGACTGATCGTTCGATACGGATACCAACTATACCAGCAGAAGAAAATTTACTTTGTAAAAAATCACGGATTTTTTTATCTTCCAAAAGATAGATTGGATATTTTTTTGAATTAGCAAACCAGCTAGATTGCCATTCAGGACTGTTTTTAACAGTTTCGAGTCTAAAACCGATTGGATTTACTTTTTGACCCATATTATTTTTGAACTCCTTTAACTTTAATTAACAAATGGCTGTGTCGTTTTTGAATAACACCACGAGCAAAATGAGAACCATGAGATTTGTCCATACGTTTAATCTTTGAGGCTTCATCGGCTTTGATTGTATCAAATTTTAATGAATCTGCATCTAGATTAAAATTGTTTTTGGCATCGGCAATAATATTTTTTAGAGCTTGAACTAAAATTCTAGCGGCTTTGGTATTTACAAATTTTAAATTTAGTAAAGCAACATTTGGAGTAAGTGGTCGAATTCGATTGACTAAAAGACGTAATTTTCGAGGAGAAATCATAACGTTTTTGTTGACATATTGAGCAGTTTTGAAAACAACAGTAGTTTTTTCGACTGGTTTTTTTCCTTCGACTTTACTCAGGACTCTCTTTTCGACTGGTTTTTTGACAGTCTTTAAAGTAGTTTTTGGTTTAATTGTAGTTTTTTTAGTAACTTTAGCCATAAATTTTTAGGTTTTTTCAATAACTCTTTTAACAACACGACCATGACCTTTGAAGGTACGGGTAGGAGAAAATTCTCCTAAACGGTGTCCGACCATATCTTCAGTGACATAGACGTTGATGAATTTTTTACCATTATGAACTTCAAAATTTTTACCGACAAATTCAGGGGAAATTTGACTGTGTCTAGCATAAGTTTTGATAGACGAAACTCCTTTGGAAATTTTTTCCAAGAGTTTAGCATCAACATATGGTCCTTTTTTAGAACTTCTAGACATAATTATTTCTTTCTTCTTTGAACAATTAATTTATTGGAAGCTTTTTTAAGTTTACGAGTTTTATGGAAAGCTGGTTTTCCCCATTTGGTTTTTGGATGCATACCGATAGAACTTCGACCTTCACCACCTCCATGTGGATGAGAGTGAGGATTTTGAGCAATACCTCTAACAGTTGGTCGAATACCTCGATGACGAGATTGACCAGCTTTGGTTAATTTTTGATTTGAATGATCAGAATTGCAAATTTGACCAATAGTAGCATAAGTATTGGCATTAAAAATACGAACTTCACCAGATGGAAGTTTAATTATAGCTTTGTCACCGTCAATGCTTTGAATGTAAGCGGCAGAACCGGCACTTTTTACTAATTGAGCAGCTTTGTTAACTTGGAATCGAAGACAGTGAATAGGAAGACCAATTGGAATATTTTTGATAGGTAAACAATTACCTTCTTTAATAGCAACGTTTTCACCGGAAATAACAATATCGCCGACTTTAAGTTTGGTAGTAGCTAAAATATAGCTTTTAGAACCATTTTCATAAGTAAGAAGAGCAATATCAGCAGTACGGCCTGGATCGTATTCAATAGCTACAACTTTGGCTGGGATATTGAGTTGAGTTCTTTGCCAATCAATTTGACGTAAGAAACGTTTTTCTTCGCCGCCTCGATGACGAGTAGACACGTGACCTTGAGAATCACGACCACTGGTTTTCTTTTTGATTTTTAGTAAAGATT
>Ga0209340_1001202_pt1 | contig 20178 bp, 18 predicted proteins | sample EPASupsiteSAE323_FD_187266 | JGI IMG/M metagenome (GOLD analysis project Ga0209340, IMG submission 187266) | Bioremediated contaminated groundwater from EPA Superfund site, New Mexico - Sample SAE3-23 (SPAdes) (version 2) | ecosystem: Environmental > Aquatic > Deep subsurface > Groundwater >... | reverse complement strand
CCCATCACTACCTTTATTGCTACCCGGCTGATTAAAAAATAATTATTTGTAGTGATTTTTAATTTGAAACAGAAAATACCAAGATATTATTGTTTCCACTATTAAACCCCAAATATTTAATTTTAATAAAGTCAATATTATATTGACTAACGAAATATAAAACAATAATCGCCAGGCCTTAATCTGTTTTTTAAATAATCCTGGTATTGTTTTTATTTGTAGCCCTATCATTATCAATCCGCATATTATCGAAACCATATAGCTAAACCCTTTAGCTCCGCTCAAAAGTGCCAATGGTGTCGCAGTTATTATTATTCCAATTAACGCCAATATTACTGGTATCCATAAGATTAATAACACCACCATTAAATAGGGGATAATTTTTACAATTATCTTTTTAAAATTTTCTGGTAATTTTGGCATTTTTTTACCAAAAACTTCAGTTAATTTTTCTTCTAGATCGTTCCCAATTGCTTTCCAATTTTTATTTTTTGTTATCATTCTTACTAATTATACATTAAAATTTTCCCGTCCCAAAAATCAAGCAAGTCGCCAACCCGTCCACTCCAATTCCTCCATAATTCCATCTATTATCCAATTGATTTTCATCATGAGGTTCATCTCCCGCATACATCCATTCAATCGTATGAACTCCATTCAATTTATATCCATAACTGATATTTTCTCCTAAAGATGTAAATCCCAATTTATTAAATCCATCCTGATTTTTTACAAAATCATTAAAGCCTTGATGCTGATCCACCGATTTTATTTCATTTAAATATTTAGCCCTTTCTTGGGCATAATTCCCCAATTTTTCATCCCAACTTAACACTTGCGACCCATGGACTTTTCGGTATTCATTTAAAGCCTCAAATATTTCTTTGGCTGTCGCCATTGTGGCATCTTCTCCAATTTTTATTGTCCAGGTATGTTCATCAATTTGTTTTGACACTCCCCAGGTTTCTACCGGTGTTGGAGTTGTTTTTTCAATTACCTTTTCTTTTACCACTGGACTAGGCCCTCCTTTTTCAAAGGAGGGTTGGGTAGATTTAGATACCAAAGTTGGTATCGGACTTAAATCTGCAATCGGTGATTGGGTAAAATTATTTTTTTTAATTAAAAATGATCCTAAAATCTCCAGCAAAATAACTATCATTATTATTCGGACAATCTTCTCCATTATCCCTATTTTACTCTTACAGCGCCGTGGTATCTAAAGTCGCTCCCACTCCTGTCGGTGTCGGTGTCATTGTTGGGGTTACTGTTGTTTCAATACTCATTTTCAATAAAATCTGGTCCAATTGTGATTTGGTGATACAGGTTTCATTATTTTCTTCTCCGACACATAAATTTTTAGTTTGGGTTTTATCTGTCACGATTTTTGGAGTGATTATTTCCATTCCCGCCACTAATCGGTCAGTGATTATTTCCGATAAATCAGTTAAAGCTAAATTATTTTTTTGCCACATTAATTGGGTCAAAATTTGATTAGCAAAATCCTTGGCATTTTCATCTACCCCTGGCAATAAATCCGCAATTTTAGTTCCATTGCCCGATCCATTTTTGATAAATATCAATATTTGCCCTGTTCCCTCGCCATTAAAATCACTCATTGCTGTTCCTATAATCGCTCCCGCTTTGGTCGCTTTCATCGCCACCCCCGGTGTTGAGGAAGAGGTTAATGGATCACCCGCTTTTATTGTTCCACCTTCAGTATCTACCTTAACCAACACTCGTCCCGACAATGCCACCGGTAAAGCTTTTACTCCTTCAGTGTCCACATCACCAATTAATACTCCTGGTTTTGCTGACACCACTCCCAAAACACTTTGATCATAAGATATTTGGTTTTTTTTCATTCCTGTTTTTAGATTTGAATCTATTGAAACCACATCTCCCATTTCTAAGTTGGCATCATTAGTGCTATATATTTCTGCTAAATCAGCTCCAGAATCTATAACTAAAGCTTGAATTATCCCTCGAGTAGAAGCACCACCAGCCGTGGTTGTTTTACCGCAAAGAGCATAATTTTGAGCCGTAGCACCTGGGTTTTGAACCAAAGTCGCCGCCAAAACCGACGGTCCATTTGTACCATTACCACCAGTTAGAGTTGCCACTCCTTCAGCTAATAAAGTTCCACCACAAGTCGTTCCAGAACGGATTTCTGCTGTAATCGTTTGGTCAGTGTTACTCAAACTATTAGTAAATAAGTCGCCATAAATATAAATATCACCAGCCGCGGTGGCAGGGGTAATTACGATCGTCCCCAATAAAGTTGAGCCAGTTTGTAAAGTAATAGTTCCAAATGTCGCGCCGACTCCTGTTGTGTTACTTCCAGTACAGTTTCTCCAAGCTCCATTTTCATAACAACGGAATTTATTGGTCGTGTTATTGTAATACATTGCCCCATTACTGCCACTAGGTTCAGAAGTTCCAGTATCCAGAACTAAATATGATGGAGTCGAAGATCCAACTCTATTGCCTATTTGCAGATTGCCAATCACATTCATCTTAGCTTGTGGATTTGTTGTTCCAATCCCCACAAAACCGCTCGTCCCAATAAATAAAGCCTGGCTATTACCCAAACCCAAAAATGAAATCCCAAAAGATGAAGTTCCAATACTAGTGTTTTCAGTTAAATTACCCCCAAAAGCTAAACCCCCAAAAGCTCGTTTGGAAAGGTTGCCGGAGTTATCAATAAAAACACCTGTATTTCCAGTACCCACAGTTAACCCAGCAAAAACTGGTGATGAAAAAGTTTTACTGGTCAAAGTTTGGGTTTGGCCCACAAAAACAAAAGTATCATCAATCGTTAGTCCTGGAATTGTTGCAATTCGGTTTGCGCTCGGAGCTGTAGCTGAAATTGTTGTTAATGCCGCTGTGGACCCTAATGATAATTGATTCGAAGTATTATAAATTCTAAAAGTACCATCAGCCTCTAATCTAGCTTTTTCTCCTCTAGTCGTGGAACCAGTTGGTGTCACTATAAACGATAAATAAGTGCCTTTATTGGTTGGAGTAAAATTTTCCGCTGCTGCCACAATAAAAATTCCTGAAGCTGTAACTACCCCTGTTGGGAAAGTCACCCCATCATAACCTCGGCCACCCAATCCTGTAATCCAATCATCAGCCAAAAGGGCAGTTGGGGCACTTTGTGTACCTCTTGCTTTTTGTCCAGCTAATCCCGCAGCATAGGCATTATCTCCATATCTCGTCATTTGGAAATAATCATCCGACATCACCACTTCAAGAGGCCCTTTTGGACTAGTCGTGCCAATACCAATATTGCCATTATTTAAAATTGTCATTGCTGTTGTTGCTCCACTATTTCCCACTTTAAAAACTGTATTTACATTGGCAATATTATTTCCTGACAGGGCATTGTTACCCGAAATAGTTATTGTTCCATCAGCTATTGCACTGCCAATAATTGAAGGTGTCAAAATTGAAGTTGTAAATGTCGGTGAAGTTGATAATACCAAAGCTGAACCACTACCAGTTGTTGAGTTTCCTAACGCTGTTACTGTTCCTGAAGTCGGTAGTGTTAATGTCGTATCACCAGTAGTATTAAAGAAGAGGCCATTACCTATAGTAGAAAGAGCAAATTGTCCCGAAGCATTCGGCAAAGTCCAAGTTCTAATCGCTGTTAAATCAGCCGAAGTAATTGTTCCTTCAAAAGGGTTTATTCCATCATTCAGTCCGGATGCAATCCTAATTGAATCATCACTTGCTGTGGTGGTTAAAAATTGCATCCCATTTCCGTTTGTAGTTTCAGTTTCAATATCTCCCGTTCCAGTATGTAGATGAATCGCGGTTGTAGTGGTTGTATTTCCAATTGTAATCATATTCGCTGCATTTCCGGTACCAATATTAATACTCATTCCTCCGTTACCAGTAAATAAATTAGCCACTCCAGTTTGATTTACACCTCCAATATTAAATGTTCCAGTCGTAGTTGAAGCCCCAATTGAATAATTCGATGCCCCCATCCCATTAAGAGTAAAACCCCCAGTTCCAGTCACCATATTTATTGCTGTAGCTCCAGTAATTGTCCCAATTGTAATTGTTTTTGCATTTGGTCCAGTTCCAATATTAATACTTCCAGTTCCAGAAAATATAGAAATTGGTTGATTTGCAGTCTGACTGCCGATAGTTACTCCCCCTAAAGCTGTCGTATCAATAATCGTATTGTTTTGGGCCACCACTTTCAAAGGTGCCGCGGTTGATCCAGCTTTAGTACTTACTCCTAAAATATATTGCGAACCAGTTCCATTCATTGCTGCTGTATCCTCGCCAAAAGTAAAAGCCGTTTTCCCGTCAGTAGTTAAACTCCAATTCCATATTTGGGCAAAATCATTACTATTAACAGTATTAGCCGCAATTGCCGCCGTTATATTACTTAAAATGGAAATTCTTGCTCCGCATCCCCAACTGGAAGTATTACTATCCCAAGCCAAAACTTGGTTATTTGAACAAGTTGTTATTAATGATAATCCTGAATTATTTGTTAATCCGCCGTTTGGGCTAAGTTGTATTGCCGACCCTGAAACCTTATTTACTGTTGTTATTGTTGCCAAATTAGCATCAATTATTCCCGCTGTTCCGGACAAATTTGAGTTTGTTAATCCAGTAATTGTATTTCCAACTGCAGTTATAGTTTTATTGGTTAATGTTTGGCCTGTATCAATCATTACTACTTTATTTCCAATTCTAATTCTTGCCATACTGCTACCCAAATCAGAAACAATAAATTCATCAGTCGAAACACCAGTTGATCCAAACTGTAATTCAATAATCGGTGATAGTGATGGGTTACCATCAGATTCCTTCACTGCTAATGAACCACCACCAGCTATATCAGCATCACAGGCCCATCCGCCAGCTGCTGTCCATTTTAATAATTGACCATCTGAGCAAGTTCTTTTTAGCGACAAACCGCCACCATCAGATAATAACCCACCATCCAAATAAACTGATGGTGTTCCACCAGAAACATCAGCATCACAGGCCCATCCGCCAGCTGCTGTCCATTTTAATAATTGACCATCAGCACAAGTTCTAATTAAACTTAAGCCACCACTGTTTCCGATTTCACCATTCGTATTTAGTTGTATTGCCGACCCTGAAACCTTATTTACTGTTGTTATTGTTGCCAAATTAGCATCAGTTATTCCCGCTGTTCCGGACAAATTTGAGTTTGTTAATCCAGTAATTGTATTACTGCTAGCATCAATTGTTTTATTGGTAAAAGTTTGGGTTTGCCCCACAAATGCAAACGTATCATTAATTGTTAACCCGGGAATTGTTGCGATTCGGCTCGCACTTGGGGCAGTCGCTGATATGGTAGTAGTATTAGTCGCTCCTAAAGACAATTGATTACTTGTTGCTGAAACCGACAAACTGTTGCTTAAAAATAAACTATTAAAAGTCGGTGTTGCCAAAGTATCAATATGTTGAATGGTGTCAACCGCTCCATTTACTACTGAAAAATTAGTAGCGTCAAAAGAAGCCATTCCTTTAATCACCGCAGTGGCATCAAGTCCTTCTATTTCAATTGTTCCTCCCAAAGCCACTGGTGAACCGCTAATTCCAATTCCTGTTCCTGCCACTGCATCTACAAAAATACTGTTATTTAATAATTGTGCATTAGTAATCCCTGCTGATGCTGAAAGATTACTTGTCGTTAAGCCTGAAATTGTGGTTGGAGTTGCACTGGTGACACTTCCATATTGGTCTATCTGTAACACTGGAATTTGAGTGGCCGATCCATAAGTTCCTGGTGTCCCTACTGAGATGAAAGATAGACTTAACGAACCACCTAAACCCACCACTCCTCCGCCTTGCAGTCCGCTTCCCGCACCAGTAATTATATTTATATTTGGATTTGCCAATTGTGTATTAGCAATACTAGCTCCCGCTGAAAGATTATTAGTTGTTAATCCGGTAATTGTATTGCTTCCTGCCGCAATTGTTTTATTGGTTAATGCCACACTGTTATTGTTAAAAACAAATGAATCATTAGCAGTTAAGGCTGGAATTGTCACAATTTTATCGCCGACTTGAGTATTGGCACTTATAATAGTCTTAGAACCGCTTGCTCCTAAATTCAATTGATTTGAAGTCAATGTAATATTAAAACCATCATTTACCGTCACACTATTAAAAGTTTGCAAACCAGTCCACACATTAGACGCCCCCAAATTTAAAGCTACTGTTGTTATTCCACCCAAAGAAATAAATCCACCCCCAATCAACCCGTTTCCTGATGTTATGGTTAATCCTGAATTAATTAATGAAGAATTTCCAATATTTAAAATTGTATTTTCACTTCCAGAAATTGTTTGATTTGATAAAGTTGTTCCGATTGATGCCACCATTGGTGAGTGTACTGTACAATCTGAATTACTTGGTAAACAAGTTGGATTTAATGTTTCTCCAGGTATATATATTGGCGCCGCTTCAATTCTTTTAGTAAAAACTAAAAATAATAAAAACCCAAAAATAAATAGTAGGTATCCATTCAAACACCTCACCTTTAATTGCATCGTTACCCATTCAATAATAATTTCATTAAAAAATTATGAATTTTTCCTTTTAGAAACGATGATATCGGTAATTGTCAAAATCACCACCAAACTGATTATTCCCAGTAATACAAAAAAATAAGTTTTAAATTCTTGGTCTTTTCCTGCTACTACCTTAAAACTAGTTGACACTTCCTGAGATAAATTCTCATAATCACTTATTTCTACTTTTAAAGTATATAGCCCTGTTTTAGAGCTTTCCGGAATCACTATAAAATCCAAAAATTGAGCTTGAGTTTCTATCGCTTTCAAAACTTGTGATTGGGCAATTATTTCATTATCTTTAGTCACCACATAATTTAGGCGCAAATCTTTTCTTTTTGGATTTTCTGGATATTTAATGTCTATTTCAAAATAAAGTCTTTCGCCAGCTTGAATCTCTGTATATTTTTCTGAAATATTTGTCGATATACTCAACGCTTTAACTTCTGGCACTTTAAATAAGATCCCCACACAAATAAAAACAATACTAATTATTTTAATTATTCTTACCATTATTATCACTATTAATTAAAAAACTTAAAACTGCAAGATAAAGAATTATATTGTAAAAACCAAGTAAAACCATATATATATAATAAATTATTACCGTAAACGGAATCATTAAAAATGACAAATTAGAGATATTAAAAAGAATTAGACAAATTAAAAGTAAATAAAGCCATACTGGCTCAATTTTTTTTCTATTAACATAAAAAAATATTATTGAAATTACGGTTGATAAAAAATTACTGTAATTAACTAATTTTTCCACATTGCCTGAAAAATATAATAAATAAATATCAAGAAAAATTCTTATTAACACCAAAAGATAAATAAATAATAAGAAAAATATTTGTTTTTTATCTATTTTTTTAAATAATCTAGTTATTAATAACCCCACCATTACTATCGCTAAAATGGTCGCAATTATTAAAATACTTAATTCAATATTTTGGGCAAAGTTAAACATTATTTTTTCTTATTAAAATAATTAACACCCACCAAAAACATATCGCTAAAATCATCTCTGGAATAAACCAAAGCTTTTGGTCATTTATTTCATAAAAGTTAAAAGCAGCATTAATGCAGTAAGAAATGCTCACCACAAAAAAAGGCAGGAAAATACCCATTTTTTTTGAATTAATTATTATTACCGAGACTCTCCACATCAACACAATCGCTATGATTAAAATCATTCCTACTACTAACAAATTTAAAGACTCAGTCATTGGTTTATTTCCTTATTAAATCCATAAAAAATCAAAAATAACCCAACAAACCCCACTCCTGTTGCTGGTAACCAAAAATTAATTGGCAAAGATCCAAAACTATTACTATATTCCTCCAATAACACTTGGATTAGTTTATCTATTATGAATAAAACTGATCCCCATCTTATTAATTCTTTTGCCGCCTCATTCTTTAGTTTAAATGCATAGAAAAATAAATTTATCAAAGCCATTAATATTATTAGATCGGGAACATCATTCCAAAATGCTGCTTTTTCCCAGCCTTTAAAAAAAGATGTTATTAAAAAGAAATATCCTGTCACAAATATTAATGAAAATAATATTACATATTTTATTTTTATCTCCATTAAATATTTTCTTACTGTAAACATTGATCGGCAAAAGGATCCTTCTTTAAATGACGGTTTTTTTCTTAGACATCTACATATCAGCAAGCATTTTTTGCCAACATGGCCGCAGGGCATACTACCAGTTCCTCTAATCATTTTTTGTTTTTTATTTTGTCTTATGTTTACAAGAACCCCAATTAGACTAAATAATAAAAAAATTATTATTGATATAAATAATTCTTTGTTAAAAGATACATTCAAAACTTCATTTTCCTTAATTTCTGTCGCTAGACACCAAGGTAATTTAGAAATTAAAGAATTAGTGGACACTGTTCTTTCATTATTATAATTAAGTAAAATTTTTGTCTTGTTTTTTGTTCTAGAGAAACAATTATTTACATTGTCAGTATTAATATTTTGGACAAAAGTGTCAAAATGGTTATTTCTTAATGGGCTAATTAATAATTTTTTATTTTGGCTTATCAAATAGCTTTCTCCAGTCTGTCTTAAATTTTCAGTATTTTCAGTTATTTCAAAAATGGTGTTCATTTTTTTACTTAAAGCCACATACCCCAACAATTTATTTTGATCAAATACTGGTGACATCACTAAAAAAACCGGATACAATTCGTCGTAATCATCAACATAAGCATCAGAAAATATAATTTTATTTTTATCTCTATCTTCAATAAATTTTTTGGTTAAATACAAATCTTGATTAACCACCCAATTAAGGTTAGATCCCGCTCCTGCTTTAATATCATTGGTATAAACAATATAACCATCAGGATTTATCAAAAATAAATTATAGAAATCTTTTTTATTAACATTTTCTTTGAAAAAATTTAAATTCAAATCAGCTGTGTCTTTGGCCACTTTATAACTATCAACTCCAGCCACCACTATTACCACCAAACTGACTCCGTCACTGGTTTTACTCCCCAAATGAGTCAGTCGCAAATATTTTTTTATGGTTTTTTTATCTTTTTCACTCCAGTTATAAAAACCATAAACATCATAACTATTTATCCCTTCAATAATTTTTTTATAAAGTTCTGGAGAATTAGTTTTTATCGTTTCATATTTTTCTCCAATTAAATTGTTATTCTTATCCAAAAATGTTATATCTTTTTGGTAACTTTCTATTGAAACATAACCATCAGAGCCAATTGTCTGAACCGTTATTTTTTGAAAAAATGGATCATTTTGAAGTTCATTAAAGGTTTTATCTGGGTTTCTTTTAATATAATTATCTATTTCTTTAATCACCATCAAAGATTTTTCATCTACATTATTTTTTGCAATTTCCTCACTGGAAACTAATGGTTGTTTTAATATGTTTTTTGTTTCTTCAGAATTTGTCAGTTCTTTAATTTCATTTTCCACTATCGAAAAATAAGAATTAATTTTATTGATTTTTACATTAGAATCCATCGTCAATTTTTGATATTCACTTTCTATCAGATTATTTTTGGTTAAATTAGAACTGGCTAGCCAAAAAAGTCCGCCCATTAAAACACCTAAAAGACAATAAAATATTTTTCTATTCATATTTGAAAGATTTTTTTTCCATTAAAAATAAAATTAAGACAAATCCCTGAATTAATATCTGTATAAAAAATACCCATAAATAATTGTGTCTCTCCTGGTAGGAATCTTTTAATCCATCATTTTTATCAGTTACAGTTATCAATAACCATTGATAATCATTAACCATATTTTCGTTAATTGTTTTTGATCCTTCATATATTTCAAAATTACTTATAGTTGGATTAACACAGCGATAGGTAAAAATTTTTTTATTGGTTTCTTGGCGTTTCCCATCACAATTAGTCATCATGTCTTTAGAAATATCCGGATAATCCACAAAAAAATTATTTTCTTCTTTTTCAAACAGATAGCCAAATTCTTTGTTTTTATCAGGGTTAGCTAAATAAAAACCATCACTCTTAATCAAATATGTAATTTCTCCTTCTCTCTGCAGTCTTCTTATATTGTCCAAAAAATAATCAGCATAAACTTTTACTAAAATTATTCCTTTCAAATCATTTGTTTTTTGATCAAAAATCGGAGTTGCATATTTTAAAATTGGAATTTTATTTTCTAAATCCAAAGGGAAAATATACACTTCTCCATTTTTTAAATTTTTTAATAAATCAAAATCATTACCATCTTTTTCTTCTTTAATTGAGTCGTCAATAATTTTACGAGTTTCACCATCAAATTCTGCCAGTAATAAAACATCTTTATCGCTGTCAACATAACTCACCTGATAATAAGCCTCACTTTGGGCTAAAAATTCCAGAAAATCTTTTTTAATATTATTAATCTCGGTTGAATTCGTGTTTATTTTTTGAAATTCAGATAATTTGCTTAAAAATAATAAATTATCGGCTACCCCTGAGGGAAAATTATTAATTTCAGAATAAGTTGTATTTAATCTTTGATCAATCACATCTAAAGCATCAGCTTTTATTTTTATATTTTGCTGTTTTGATTGTTGGTATAAAAATATTGCATTCAAAACTATTGATCCTATTACTAAAACAAAAATCAGGAATAATAATGATTTCCTATTTTTTTTCATTTTCTGTCTTTTTCTTCATTTTTAAAATCACCCAAAACTCGATAATTACCAATATATCGACTATTCCTATTGCCACTCCTAAAATATAAATATATTTCATCAAATCATCTTTTCCTTTAACTACTCTAAAATTTGCTGAAACCTCTTCATTTAAATTTTCATAATCTTGAACTTTATTGGCAATTGTATAAGTTCCCACTTCTACTGATTCTGGAATAGTAATGTAATCCATAAATGATGATTGTGTCTCCACTGCTTTTAACACCTTACTTTCGCTAATAATTTCATTGTCTTTTTTAATCTGGTAAGTCAGTCTTAAATCCTTTCGTCCAATATTTTCCGGGTATTTCATTTCCAATTCAAATGTTAACCTTTCCCCAGCTGTCACTTCTAAATATTTTTCTGGAATATGAATTACCAGATTCAATGCTAAAACTGATTTAGTGATTATCAATACTGCCACCATTAATCCTAAAATCCACATTAATCCAAATATAATTTTATTATTCATTTCCCGGTTCCTTTTGAAATTTAATTAAAATTGATAAAACCAGAAAGTGTAAATTAATCACTGTTAGTAAGGCTAAAAATCCTCCCAATAGCATCAATAAATTGTTTCCAGTAATAATTTGAATTGTAAAAACTCCAAAATTCATTATCACCAAAATCACTCCAATTAAAATTATTGTCAGCTTAATAAACTGCCGAAATACTGAGAATAATCGAAAATAACTCCAAATTACTATTGCCTGTATCACTGCCAGCACCAAAAAATCTGATAATCCTGGCCATCTAAAAAGCACTATAAATCCATAAATTAAAAGTGAAATTATTGAAAAAATAACCAGCCGGAAAAACATCGATATCAAAATATTTGCTTCTTTATATTTAAGTTGGAATGACAATAGTATTCCAAATAATGTCATTAAAATAATTTCACTTCCTAAAAACATCGAAATTATTATTGCATCTAAATCAGTCAGAAACATATTTTTTTATAGTAAATATAAATAATCCAAAACTAATCAATAAAAATAAGTCTTTAAAAAACCAAAAAATATTTGTCAGCAAAAAATAAAAAGAAAGCACCGAAGTAAAACAATAGGCCAGGCCGATCATAAAAAAGGGGACAAATGGCACTATTGTTTTTTTTTCAACCATCGCCTGTGATGAAAACCAAATCATCAATATTGCCAGCATTAAATCCAAAAAACTTCCAAAATATAATAATATGTTGCTCATAATTTTAAATTTTTCTTAAAATTAAAAAATAAAGACAAAAACCCAGTAATACTTAAGCCTCGCATTAAAACTAAGATTAAATTTCTTGTCTCGCTTGATAAAGCATATGCTTGCCGGTATTCTTCAAAAAAGATTGTTAGTAAAAAATAAATTCCCAAAAGCAGCCCTCCAATTCTGAGAGATCGGCCTTTTTTAAATGGCATCATTACAATCAACAAAAAAAATGACAGTGTTGCCATTCCCCATTCCAAAAAATGTGTTTCCAATGAAAAGTAATTTACTCCACGAGTTACCAATGTCACCATAAAACAATAAGAGACTCCGGCTGCTCCACAAAGAACAAATAACAGCATTTCCTCAATATTAAACGGGCAGGAAAAACTTGATAAGTATCCACTCAAAAAAGTAATCAGTAACACGAACAATATTGCCCAAAAAATATACTTTTTAAGTATCTGCTGTGCGGGTACATCAATGTTTGTTACTTTTTCTGTTTCTGAAAATAAACATAAAGGCAAACCATTCGACACTTTTTGATATGTTCCATAAACTGATCTATTTCCTTCATCAATTCCACTATAAAAATTTTCTTGATTTGAATTATTACCATTAAGACACTGATCAAGAAGTTCATTGCGAACAATTTTTGCTGTTGTTCTTTCACTGCTGGTATCAAATTCCTTTTGAGCTGTTAATAAAGATCCTTTATTATTTACTAGATAAGCATTAAGGCGAAGTGTTTTTTGCTGTTCGACGTATAATAATTTTCTTAAATTATCCATTGAAATATCTTTGCCATCATTTGTTATATAAATAGTGTCAATCAATTCCTGATTTTGGCGAAATTCCAAATTTTTGCCATTTTCACTCAAAAATTGTGCCACTGCCTTTTCTTTTTCTGCTGAAAAGGTTAATAATGTTTTTTTTACCTGATCTAAAAGTTTTGTATAATCTTGATTAAAAAAATATTGGATGCTTATTACGCTAATTACTACCGCCACCACAAAAGAAGTTATTGTAAAAAATTGTGATTCATTAAATTTATTCTGAAGATTAAACATTCAATTAAAAATAAATAAAAATATTTCTGACCACAAATATATAAAATCAAATATAAGTTAAAAAAGTATTAATTGTTACAAAGAAATTAATTATTTTTAACCTTTTTATTTTTCTTTTTTTACCAACATCCAAATCAGCCAAATCAATCCCATTAAAACCAACCCCATTCCTCCAATTACCCATCCTAAATTGTTGGTTGTTTTTACAGTTGTTGCTCCCACCTCAAATACTTGTTTAAATTCATCTCTGATGTTGGTATTGTAAATTGTATTTAAGACTAAAGTGTATTTGCCTTTAGCTAATATTAATTCTTTGAATGTTTTATTAAAGATTCCTTCTGTCTGAATTATTGTTTTATCATTTGATCGATAATATTCTTTTCCGTTTTCATCTATTATGGTAAATATCATTTCTACTGGAGTGTTCTCTTTTCCAAAGCTGATAAAAGTTACTCTAGCAATTAAATCAGAAGCATTATTAATTTGAGTCTGATCAACAATCAGGGCAATATCAAATAATTGGGAGGGGAGTGATGAGGCAGGGACAAAATTTTCGGCTGGCTCTGTAGTGATTTCAGTTGTACCGGCTCCTGTATTAGTAATTGTTGTTATTAATTTTCCGCTAGCCATTGATGACACCTCATTAGACCAATCTCCCGGTGTACAATCATTAATTGCTTTTACTTTAAAGTAATATTTGGTTCCCCCCGATAATCCTTTGATTGTATAACTGGTTGTGTCTGCATTACCTACATTGGGATTACCATATTCAATTGATCCTGATTTAGTTCCATAAGCTACTAAATATTTAGTTACCGGATTACCTGCTTTTGACCAGGTTAAAGTTACACTGTTTTCTCCACCTATTGCACTGGTAATAGTTGGTGCACTTGCTGGTTTAGTAGCAGTGCAGGCTGGTGCTGCCCAGCCACTAGAAGCTGTTGTTGAAGAAGATGAAGAATCTGATGAAGAAGGGGAAGATGTGGGTGTTGGTGTTTCCGTCGATGCTGTCATCACTAATGTAGAACTAGTTTCTGCTGCTTTAACTTTTAAAAAAGGAAAAAATAATATTAAAGATATTATATTTATTAAAAAAAATATTTTTTTAGTCATAATTTATAAAACCGTTAATACTACCACTCCACTAAAACTGCCAGACAGTGGGTTAGTATGAATATTTAAATTTAAATCTAGATCTTGCCAATAAGCGCCAGTTCCATTGCCGGCCGTAGCTGTCATTATTGTTTTAGCGTCTGAATTTATTCCTGATCCAGTTAAGGTTCCTGAGCCTCCTGCTGTCACTCCAGTTAATGTTCCAAATTCAGCAAAAATACTGGATGGAGTTACTGTTAATCCTGTATAAGGGAAAACATCTACCGCCACTGACCATTTATCACCAATTACATAAGTAGCTGGATCAAAAATTACACTGATTCCATTGCTCAAAAGCATACTGCTGGCCGTCGTTACATCAGTGGTTGCCACTCCCAATGGATCAGTCCAAGAAAAAACCGCCACCCCCACACTTCCGCCAGTTGTAATTTCTACTGTAAAAAACCCGCCTCCAGACAATACTCCTGGAACTCCATCATAAATCCCTGTAAACCCTACTGTTGAATTGGTTCCTGCTAATTTTTTGACACTACCACTGACAGTTAAATTTGTGGCCGTCATTGTTGCTGCCCAGCCTGAACTTCCAGAATCACCCACTTTTATTCCGATTGTATTACCATTATTACTATCGCCAATAATCGCTGTTGTTGATTGGCCTGTAAACGATACCCCCATGCTTGTAAAATTAGCCGTTGCTGCCGTACTATTATCTAAATATGGCGCCGCCAAAACTGTTTTGGTTGAAAAAATAAATAATAAAAATAAAGTTAAAAGCATATTTTATAAAAATCTATAAACCACGGTTAGTAATATTATTACTGCCATAATTGATATTATTGCCGGCAGCTCTTTTATATTTTTTTTTGTAGTTTGAATTCCTAAAACTCTTTTATCTGTATTATTGATTTCTAAATCTAATTCCTTGTCTAATTTTTGGTCGTCATACTTCACTGTGGCTAAAACTGTAAATTTACCATTTACTGTTTCTTCCCATTTAGTCGGTAAAACAATAGTATCTTTTGGAAAAACTTCTCTTTGGGTTATATCAATCTTATCTATCATATTCCCAAATTTATCTTTAATTTCAATTTCTCCCTTTGGTGTAATTCGGGTATTGCCTTGGTTTGCCAAAGTTAATTGAAAAATTACTTTTCCATTTTCCATTGTTTTATCAAATGCGCTAATTTCCAATTTGCTAATTTTCTCACCCGGTATGCTTATATAAATTCTAGCTCCCAATCGGTTAACCACCTGCACAGATGTATTTTTTTCTGTTCCAGTTGTTTTTTTATTTTGAATTATTATCGCTCCCATATGATCGCCGATTTCAGCATTTTGCGGAACCGTGATTGTAAAATCAACCGTTTTAGTTTCTTTCGGATTTAAAGATAATTCACTTATTGGCATTTTAATCCAGATACCAACTCCATCTTTAGTTACATCTTCTGATTGAGGGGCAAAACTTCCATCTTTTGTTGTCACCGCATCTACTGGATAAATTTTTAAATCAACTGACTGATCGGAATCATTTTTAATATCAACTTTCGATTTTTTTATCTCTTCAGGTTTTAAAGTATAAATAAACCAAGATTTGCTTGATTCATTTTTTGGATTCCATTCGCTTTGATTTGGATAAATTCCTAAACCGCCAGAGTTTATAGCATAACTAACATTAGTGAACAATGGAAAAATACCCAAGTTAAAAACCATAGTTAAAATTAACCAAACTCTAATTTTCATATATTTCCACTTCTTTTTTTAAGAAACTGTCAGAGTGACAGTTGATGTATAGGTTCCAACGAATGAATTTGGATGAATTGTTTGGCTTAATCCTAAATCAATAAAATAATCACCCATGCCAGTGTTGGTCGGGGCTGTCAAGATTGTTACTGCGTTGGAATTTATTCCCGAACCCGTCAATAATGTTGATGATCCAACCGTCATCCCATTGGTCACCCCGCTTACGGCAAAAATTATTCCCGGAGTTACTGTTAACCCTTTATTGGAATTATAGTTGTACCTAAAAGCATCAACCGTAATTGACCATTTATCGCCAACCACATAAGTCGCCGGGGCAAAAGTTACATTTATTCCGTTGCTAAGTAAAACTGAGCTAGATGTTGTTATATTGGTTGTGACATTTCCTGCCGGGTCAGTCCAGGAAAAAATTGCTACTCCCACACTTCCGCCAGTTGTAATTTCCACAATATAATATCCGCTGGTGGTAAAAATTGCATCCACTCCAGTGTAAGTGCCAGTGAAACCAACTGTTGCGTTAGCCCCTGATAGCTGTCTAACACTTCCTTGAGTTACCAGATTTGTGGCCGTCATTGTTGCTGCCCAGCCCACCCCTGTTCCTCTTAAATCCGATATTTCTATTCCAGTTGTATTTGCCGAATTAGTATCGCCAATATTAGTGGTTGTAGTTTGTTGGTTACTAGAAACACTTTTGCTTTCAAAACTTGCCGTGCTTGCAGTTGAATTACTTAAAATTAAGCTTCCACCAGTTATTGTTGCCCCCAAAATAGTATCTGCTGCCTCTGCAATTTTAATTATCTCTCTGCCACCAAAAACAATTAAACCTAATACCGTTAAAAAAAATATTATTTTTTTCATAATTTTTATTTATATTTTGGTTCTTACCGCCAATAACTAATGACAGTAAAGCAAATATAAGTTAAAAAATATTAAAAAATTAAACCGGAAGTTAAAAACTATTTAGATTTGGTATTCACTTATAAATTTCATGGCTTCATTTTGTTCATTTATTGCTTTTTTTGCTGATTCTTCTGGGTCTTTCAATATTGATAAAATTAATTCAGGTTTTGTAATTAATTTATTTTTCAAAATTTCTTTTCTGGCTTTATCTGTATTTTTTAAAATAATCTTAGAGATATCAATTAAAACTTCCTTCCAAAATATTTCCTTATATTTTTCCTTATCATTTGTTTTAGCTAAAATTTTAGTTGCCACCGGATTAACAAATCCTTTTTTTAAATCATCTTCCCAGTCATGGGCATCATCATTTAATTGTCGGGCAATCAGATAATGCTTAAAAAAACTCCAAATATTTTTTACTTCTAGTGAATTTTTGTCAAATCCCAATGAATATAAAATTGCTATTGGTCCCAATGCATGGCCTAAAGATTTTTTGGCTAGTTGAGAATAGTCACAATAGTCAGGCAATTTTTTCTTATCATAGCAATTTAAGATTTCCCAATTATTAGCTTCATCAATTTCATCCATAGTCTGATTGAAAACATCGGCAAAATCAGTTTTTGGCAAAATATTATTATAAATTCTGGCCAATTCTCTCAAACAGACATTAGCCATCGACAACATTTCTCTATTTCCTTCACCATCGAAAAAATCATCATATATAGTATAGGCAATCCAGCCATAAAGATTAGCCAGTCCGGCTTGGATAATTATTTTTTTTGGTATTTTGTTTCCTTTTTCTCCTAAAGATTTTCTAAAAACATAAGGCAGAAGAGTTATTCTTTTTTTGCAATTTTCTTCCGGAATTTTAGATAAAAAATTAGTTCTTTTTTGAACTATCTGTAATATTTCTTGATGAATTTCTTCGCTCGCCACAACTTCAGTGTCGGCGGGTTGTTTAATTTGACCTTTATTATTAGAAATTTGATATTTATTCAATGCCTCCACTACAAAAGCCGTCGTTAATGCTGGAGAGCCAGCATAATAAGTTTTTTTATTTATCGCCGGGTCAATACAAAAAGCGCCGGTTTTCCAGGAGCCATCTTTTTTTTGATTATTAATCAAAAAATTAATACTTGGTTTTAATATTTTTGGCTCAACTCCCAAATTTAACAATGAGCTAATAGCCAAAGCTGTATCCAATGGTTTTCCCCAATTATCTTTCTTTTTTTTGGTTAAAATTATTTTTATTAATTTTTCCGATTTAAACCATCTGGAAATAAAATAGGCCACAGGATAAATCGATGGATAATATGGTGAATTTAATTTTTCTTCTTCAATTGCTAATTTAATTAATTCATTTATATTTTCCAATTCAACTTCTTCTAATGATAAAAAATAACCTACGTTACTGTTCACTGCCAAATCCACATCTTTCCAGGCTTTATCTGCGCTTTCTGCCACCAGCCAAGTTTTATATGGTCCGCCTTCTTTTTTTTCCATCACCGTCAGCAGATTAACAATTTTAGCCATGGCCGATCCGTCAATCAATTTGGAGTCATATTTGTAAATCCCAATTAAAGCACAGAAAGTATCATCTAAATCATCAGGGTAGGGCATTGTTTTATTTTCTAGCGCTTCCCGATGCCAATAATTAAATGACCAAAATTCACTTTTTTGCGACAACAAAAAATTTACCAGTCTTTTTTTTATTTCTTCCGTTTTTTCAACGGAATCTAAGCAAGTTAATATTAAAGCTGACGGAAAAGTCGAATTATATTTTTTAGCTTTGCTAAAATTATTTCTATTTAAACTTGACCAGCTTTTAAAATCGCCATTATTTTTTTGTTCTTTTTTAATAAAACCAATTGCTTTACCAATACTATTTTCCATCGGGTTTATTTTTTATTGGGAATGTAACTGTAAACACAGATCCTTCATTTATTTTGCTTTTCACCTCAATTTTTCCCTCAAATTCTTTTTCTACAATATTTTTGCTTATATAAAGTCCCACTCCCGAGCCTCTTTTAAAATCTTTGGTTGTAAACAGCGGATCAAAAATTTTTTCAGTTATTTCTTTATTTATTCCGCAACCAAAATCTTCAACTGTTAATATTAAATTTTTTTTATCAGTGTCTAACTTAACAATAACTTTTCTATTTTCTTTTCTTTTTATTTCATAATATGAATCTAGTGCATTTGACACCAAATTGCTTGCCAGTTGGTAAAATCTAATTGAATTGCCAAAAGTTTTAACTTCTTTTTTACCAACCAAATTAAGTTGTACTCTCACTTCTTTCGCCTTATACTCAAAATTTTCCACTACTGCTTCCATTTCTATCCATGGTTTATAAACCAGTTTCGATTCTTGCTGTTGAACTTGTTTTCTCACCGACACAATTAATCTCTCCATTTGTTTAGTTCCTCTGATTGCTCTTTTGATTGCCGGTTCAATTTTATTTAATTCTGTCGATAATTCGTTTTTGGCTTGATATTCTATTTTACTTAAACTTAAAGATACTTGGGTTAATGGGTTAGCGATATCATGAAACAATCCCACCGTTAATCGTCCAAAATCGGCAAATTTATATAAATTAATTATTCGTTCCAATTGAATTTTTTTTAACTCTTTTACTCTTTTTTCAACTTCAAGTTCCAAATGATCCCTCTCTTTTTTAAGTTCCAACTCGGATTTTTTAGCTTTTTGCAGCGCTTTTTCAATTTCTCTGTTTGATAAACATGAAATTACTGCCATTGTCACAAAAGATAAAGTTGCCACCAATGCCGACCCAATCATTGGTGTTTCATCCCATGAAACATAATGGATAACCCCATTAATTTGAAGTAAAGTCACCGTAATCAAAACTAATCCATGTATTAATACCAGTATTACCGAGAAAACAGAGCCAAGCAAAATCCCGCCTATAACTATTGTCAAAGACAACAATAGCCAGCTTTCAGGAATCATTGTTCCGTAATGCCAAAGCAGATAATAGGCCACCAAAGATAATGAACTAACAATTAAAACAGCCGGCCAATATAAATACCCCTTAATCGTCAATACAAATAAAATCCATAAAAATAACAAAAACACACATGGCAAAAAACTATCAATCAGATCATATCTTCTAGCATTAAATGTATTCACTAACACCGATACAAAAGCCAATAGAATCACCCACAACAAAATCGCTCTCAACAAAAAAATCCGACCCTTAAAAAAAGTTTTTTTAGATATTTTTTCTACAATCAAGTTTCCCACGGAGCCATTGATGTCATTGCAGTTAACAAAAACACACTCAAGATTGAAGCACTTCGTGCTCTTTTGTCAGTTAAAATTTTTTTCATTAATTCTTTCATATTTTTTCT
>Ga0209340_1001199_pt1 | contig 20214 bp, 20 predicted proteins | sample EPASupsiteSAE323_FD_187266 | JGI IMG/M metagenome (GOLD analysis project Ga0209340, IMG submission 187266) | Bioremediated contaminated groundwater from EPA Superfund site, New Mexico - Sample SAE3-23 (SPAdes) (version 2) | ecosystem: Environmental > Aquatic > Deep subsurface > Groundwater >... | reverse complement strand
TTCAGCTGTGAATTCATACTCGTTTGAGTACGCCTTGAATGCATCGAGTATCTGGTGAGCAAACGGAAGGTTTATGAAATTAGTAGCTATTACAGTCATGGTGGGTCTCACAGGGTACATACACTACATAGTATATAAACTATGTGATTAAATGTGCCCTGCCACCATCACTAACTAATGCGATTGTGCCGCCGGAAGAAGAAAAATGGCTGCAGTTTGACCAAGATGTCTTTAATAATCTGGAGACAATAGGACAATGTGTGTTTGTCACCTGTTTGGATGAGGCAGAAATAGGATTTGCCTCCTTTGACCCAAGACCTGCACCTGATTTTGGAATTATCGGCCATAACTGCGTGCTGCCTAGCTTTCAAAGAGACGGGGTTGGCAAGCGGCAAGTCATGGAGATACTTGAGCGTTTCAGGAAGATGTATCTTGGATGTGGTTTTCACGAAAAGAGAAGGTGGATTAAAGGGCCGGACCCGAGGTATGAGTTAGTAGAATACGAGATTAGCCTATGATAGGATCCCACATGCAAAGGCTATTAACCTGAGAATTGCAGAAAACAAATGATGAATTTTGCCGACATCTACCCATTTCTCGTGGCTCTTCTTATTGGCACCCTCATCGGCACAGAGCGACAGAGACGGTTGATTGAGGATAAGGTCCGGGGCGTGGCGGGCTTGCGCACCTTCGTACTGATTGCACTTCTGGGCTCCCTGTGCTCGGCTCTGGCCGTCCATTACGGGCCGAGCTTTGCCATAGCCGGAATGGCCACGTTTACAATTCTCGTAGCTGTGGGATATGCCAGCTCCATCAGCACTCTGGGCCGAATCGACTTCACCGCAGCTGTAGCGGCTGTCGTCACCTTCACACTCGGAATGCTGGCTGGCACTCAAGACAGCATGCTCCTTGCGGTGGCGCTCTCCATCATCACAACCTGGGTTTTGGCCACGCGACACATCACACACCACTACGTGGAGGTCTTAAGCGAGACGGATCTTCTCGACACCCTCAAAATGGGCATCATCGCCCTTGTCATCTACCCGCTCCTGCCTGAGACGCCTATGGGTCCCTGGGGCGTTCTCGACCCCCGCCAGGTCTGGCTCTTCGTGGTCATGGTCAGCCTCATCGGCTACGTGGGCTACATCCTGATCCGCATCCTCGGAGCCGAGAGGGGCCTCTCCCTCACGGGAATTTTGGGCGGCCTGGTCTCCAGCACAGCCGTCACCTCCTCAATGGCCACAGAGGTCAGGAACAATCCCGATATTCTGCCCTCCGCCGTCTTCGCGACAGCCATCGCGAGCTGCACGATGTTTCCGCGATTGCTCTTCATTGTCCTCGTTGTCAATCGGGACCTCTTCTTCGGACTTCTGCCCCACCTGCTGATAATGACCATTGTGGGCTCGTCTCTGGCCTACTTGCTCGTGAGAAGGAGCGGCTCGCCTGGAAAAGATGTAAAGGTCAAAGACCCATTTCGCATCATTCCCGCTCTGAAGTTCGGAGCATTCTTTGCATTCGTTCTCATCATCTCAAAGCTCGCCAACCTCTACTTCGGGACAGCCGGAATCTATGCAACCGGCATTGTATCAGGGCTCGCTGATGTTGACGCCATTGCTCTCACAATGGCCTCCCTGGCCCAGTCCACCCTTGCAGCCAGCGTTGCCGTCACCACCATCATCCTGGCAGCCATAACCAACACCCTGGTCAAGCTCATCATATCCTATGTGCTCGGAACCAGGGAGTTCGGCAACCAGATGGCCAGGATCTTACTGCCCACGACCCTCGTCGGACTCATTGCTATGTTTGTAATATAGGAAATAGAAAGGAGCCCAAAAAAGGATCATAGGAAAACCGGAAAAGGTTATGGGCCCGACGCGATTCGAACGCGTGATCCCCGCCGTGTAAGGGCGATGTCATAACCAGCTAGACCACGGGCCCTGCCCTCCCAAGTATCTCCTCGTCATATTAGATCTTATCGCTCCCAGGCCATTGACCGGGCCAAGCAGGCTACAGCCCGCTTGGTCGGTAGCCGGTTCAATTCGGCTCAGGCCTTACGCTCCCGGATGAACATGCCGGTCTTGGTCTCATCCAGCACCCTCTCAGACGGCTTTTTGGTGACCAGGCTTACCAAAATCATGGCCGCCAGAGACAGAATGAATCCATACATGCTGGGATGCATGGGCAGAGCAATGACCTTGATGTACTGGGCATAGCTTATGATGGAAATGCCCACCAGCCCCACAATCATGGAGGCCAGAGCACCCTCACGAGTGGCCCGCCGCCAGTACAGCCCGGCAAACAGAGGCGTCACGAAACAGGCGAGCATCACACCTATTCCCATCCAGATCAACCAGGCCAAGAGCTCCGGCGGGTTGGACCAGGCCAAATAAAGGGTGATTGCAGTGGAGAACAGAATGGCAACCCGGCTGAGCAGGGTGATGGACTTTTCCGAAGCGTCCTTGTTGATGAACTGCTTGTAGACATCCCAGCTCACATAGCTGCCAATGGTGAGCAATAGCCGATCGGTGGTAGACATCACCGCAGACAGCACTATTATTGCTACTATCGGAGCAAAGATCGCAGGGAAGACATACTCCGAGGCCACTATGAAGCTGTAGTCCGAAGGATTGGAAACATTGGTGGGCAGAGAGATGAGATTTTCGCTGACCATGGATCGGGCGGCAAATCCGGAGATCTTGCACAGGTACATGACCACGGCGTAGACGACAAAGGCCGCGAGAGGTGCCCACTTGAAGTACTTGATGTCCCTTGCTGCAAGGACATTGTTGACCACGTGGGGTGCAGCCGCCAGCCCGAATGTCAATAGGAAGAAGAACGAGACCAGGTACTCGGGCGTCAGGAATGCGTACTTCGCATACGGCGGATGCGTCTGTGGGTACCACAGGTGCGTCATGTTCACGTCTATCCCAGCGAGGACGACGTTGATATGCTCTAGTCCTCCGGCGGCAGAAATGACCACAGGTCCCACAAGCAGCACTCCTAGCAATATCATTATTCCCTGAACCAAAGAGGCCATGCCTATGGCATACAGGCCGCCGAGAATGGTGTAGGCCATGACGATGACTGCGCCAATCACCAGAGCCCAGTTATAGGGAATGTCGAACAGCCAGGAAAGCACCATGCTGATGGAGATATACTGGCCCACCAGATAGATGATGGAGATAAGAGAGCCGATGATCGCCGAGACGCCGCGAATGCCCTTCGGGCTATAGAAGCGGTGGGCGAAATAGTCCTGGACAGTGACATATCCCGTCTTCGAGGCCACAGCATGCAGCTTTGTTCCAAATAATAGGATGCAAACTGCTGCCGAAAGCGGCACGAAGATCTGCTCCCAGATGCTCGGCCAGCCTGTGGCATAGCCGAGACCTGCTACGCCCAAGATTGTCATTCCGCTGCATATGCTGGCCACTACCAGTAGAGTAAAGGTCCAAAATCCCAGATTCCTTCCAGCAACCAAGAAGTCCTCAGAGTTCTTGATCTTCTTGGAGGCCAGGGCTCCAATCGCCACAAGTCCGATAAAGTACAAAATTATAATTACTGTGCCAATAAAGTCCAAGCCAATCACCACCTGAGAGCCCAGATCAAGAGCAATATTGAGATGGCCACGGGCACGATTATAACTCCAATAAAGGTATCAGCAGGCAAACCAACGATCAATAGAATCCCTCCATTATGTTATGTGATAACATGTTACAAACTAACATTTTATATTAGCATTTTATAAAGCTTTTCAATCTCAAGTGAGAAACTTTTATAGTGAGCAATCCAGGTAGATAGAGATGAGCGATCAACTTTCACCCCAGGGTAAAGATCTGCTGAAGCTGTGCGACTCTGCGGCAAGAGCTGTGGCCGATGCTGTTGACGAGATGACTGGTACGTCGGCCAGCGGACAGGTGGTTCGGATGGGCGCAGACGGCACCCCAACCAAGAAGATCGATGGCGCTGCTGAGAACGCTGTTCTTGAGACGCTGCGTGCCTCAGGTCTCAGCTTTCTGGTGCTGAGCGAGGAGATTGGCGAGGTGTCCATCGGCATAGATCGCAGTCCCGACTATTTCCTGCATCTCGACCCTCTGGACGGCACATTCAATGCCATCTCTGGCATCCCATTTTATTCAGTATCCATTTACCTGAGCAAAGACGACTTTCATTTCGGCTATATCTGCGACCTGGCGCAAAAGACGGGCTTCTACGCTGAAGCCGGCAGAGGCGCTTATTCCCATCAGGCAGGCCGCCTGCATGTTTCATCCGTTTCAGACCTGTCTGTATTCAGCATTTCGGCTTACACTCTGCGACCCCATACAGCCAGGATCGCCGGTGTGGGAGACGTCGTGCGCCGCATTCGCACTTTAGGCAGCAGCTCATTGGAGATGGCCCTGGTTGCATCCGGAAAGCTGGATGCCTTCGTGGACCTGCGAGGCATGATGAGGGTAGTGGACATCGCAGCAGGAAAGATCATCCTGGAGGAGGCTGGGGGAATGGTGACAGATGAGAGAGGAAGCCGACTTGTATTGGACGGCAACATGTGGCAGAAGAGGGATTTGATCGGCTCGAACGGCTTGCGGCACACGGATCTGCTCAAGCTGATTGGAGGCGGCAGGAATTAAGATAGGCTTCGTCTCCCGGCTGCAGCCTGATCCCGTTCGTCTGGCCCAGATGCTTATCTATGAGATCGAGTGCCAGGGTCGCGAAACTGAGATCTTTGTCGACGAGGATCTTGCTCAGCAAATCGGACGGCAGGGCACGAGCGTTTTCGAGATGGAACGGCAGAAGGTGGACTTCATAGTCTCCGTGGGCGGCGACGGCACAATCTTGCGCACCATCCATAAAATGGTCGATCCTGCGCCAATTCTGGGAATAAACATGGGCACACTCGGCTTTTTGGTAGATGTGGAGCCAAAAGATGCAATTGATACTCTGATCAGGCTTCTGTCTGGCTTTGAGGTTGATCTCCGCTCGCGCCTGAAGCTGCTGATTAACGGCGTCTCATTGCCCTCTGCCACAAATGAGATCGCGTTTCTCACAGCGAGCCCTGCCAAGATGATTGAGTTCGAGATCATGGTTGACGGATCGCTCATGGAGGACTTCAGGGCTGACGGGGTGATAATCGCCACATCCACTGGCTCGACTGCCTATGCAATGTCTGCAGGAGGGCCCATCGTCGATCCGAGAGTCGATGCCATTGTTCTGGTTCCAATGGCGCCCTTCAAGCTCTCGTCACGGCCCTGGGTGATTCCGGGCGACAGCGAGATAGATGTTCGGCTCAAGCTGCCGGAAAAGGAGGCATTAGTTGTGGTGGACGGACAGACGTCGACCGTCATCTCCTCCAAGGACTCGGTGGTGGTCAGAAAAGCAGAGACTCCGGCCCGGTTCGTCAAGGTGGCAGCCAGAGACGGATTTTACGCAAAGGTGAAGAGCAAGCTGACATGATGCCTAAAAAGGCTAAAACTGCGGAAAGAATAAAAATAAGGATCAGAGGAACCTGATCCCTTTTGGCATCTCACCGAAGTGCTTCCTGAATGCTAGAGGCCAGTTGGCCGGGTCAAGCCCCTTCTGGCTCAAGAAGGCCGAGGTCCATCTCTCCAGGCCCACGCCGCTGCACCCGGACCAGAGGGACTCTGCCGACTGGGACTTGACTGTAAAGCCCTTGGGATACTTCTCGCCGTTGACTGACAGATTCTGGAACTCTATCCAGTTTCCGTTATAGGGTAAAACCGCCTCATAGTCAACTGTGCCAGCTCCCGACATCTCGGATAGACCGGTCTTTCCCTCCTGGGCCATGAACCAGGGCGTAACCCAGGCAGTCCTCCATGTCAGCTCCAGTATGTCCTCGAAGATGTGCTTGTAGCAGGCTTTCAGCTTCTCAGCTTCTGCCAAGACCTGATCGCGAGTACCTAGCCACACTATCTCGATTCTGTGAAATTCATCCACTCTCTCGATGCCGTGAATGCCCCCGGACTCGTAACGGTGGCTGGTGCCGGACCTGTCGAAGACTGTGATTGGTAGCTCTTCATTGGGGATGGTCATGCCCTGCAGAAATCCCCAGAAGGTGGGACACTGGGCATAGCACATTCCGCCGATAGGCACATCGATCTTCTCCTTGACCAGATCAAGAGGAACCTCATGGGTGATCTTGTAATAATCCATGACCTCTTCCCAGAACGCCGGATCGCGAGTCTTTGGCGGACAGACGAAGTAGATCTCCGGGTAGACGCCCTGAGCGTGCCCGCTCTTTTTCCAGACGTCCCAGGTGTCCAGCTTTGGAAATATCATCTCTCTGTAGCCCAAGGGCTCAATGATCTCCTTGAGAACGATCTTCTCGAAGGTTCGGAAGACGTGGGTGGCTTCGGGGCCGTAGATCCACTGGCCGCGGCTCGATCCGTGCTTGATCCAGCCGGCCTTTTGCATCTCTTCTGTTGGATCACGGGTGGATTTGGGCTCGCGTTGTTCGCTTTCCCAGAGAAGCTCCCAGTGCTCGGTCTTGCCGCCGTAGCTCTTCTGCAGCTTGTCCTCGAGAAGGCTGATGATCCTGTCAGGTATGCGGTTTTCGATCTCAGACTGGCCTAGAGTGCCAGCGGGGCCAACGTCCAAAGACAGATAGAGCTTGCCGCCCTCAAATCTGATCTCACGGACGTAAGGAATCTTATGCTCGATTGCCCTATCCGACTCGACCTCTATCTCGAACTTGCTCACATCCAGGCCGCGCACTCCAATTCTAAACTGCTTTCCCAATAGCTCAGAGAGTGGCCGGCGCAGCCGGAGCAACGCATCATGGGCCCGCACGAACCGATCGCTATCGATGACCAGATCGATTCTGTTGCCGGCCAGATGCCACTCTGTCACCTTTGCGCCCTGGCCCTCCGGCGCACCCTTCTCCAAAATAGGGCCAGCTTTGGCAAAGAAGTCGGAAACGGCAGCTTCGGCCTTGCCAGCATCAGCGCTCAACCTGAAGCTTGCCTCTAAATGAAATCTCATCTATCCTCCGAAGAAGTTAATGTCTCTTCCGCTATTTTAATGTTCATCAACAGATCGTCTACCGTTGAGAGCAGAGTACCGATCTTCTCATTGGAGAACGAAAGGCAAAGATGGTCTGCGTCCGCCTCAAGGCTCATGTTGGGAAGATTGTCGGGCTCTATTGCCCTGGCCACGATCTCTGCCTCTTCACCCCAAAAGACCAGTCGAGCCCGAATCATTTGCATTCCTCGCTAGGTGGAGCCGCGGGCTCGGACTCTTCCTTGCTGCCGCGCAATTGATCTCCTACAATCTGGTCCAGCACTGTCAGAAACCGCTCTTCGGTCCCAGGGGGAATGGAAGCGCCGCTGGCGATGGTGTGTCCGCCGCCCGCACCGCCCACGGCCCCGGCAGCCTTTCTAAGAGCTACAGAGAGGTCCAGGCCCTGGGATATGAGCAACTTGTTGCCCCGCGCCGATATCTTGACCATATCGTCCTTATGGTTGAGGGTAATGAGAGGCATATCCGTGAAGAGATAACGGATCCCGAGACCAGAGACAATTGCTCCAGCCTCACCATTCACCAACTTCAGGTAGCGAATGTGCTCCCCAACCTTATTTTCCGATCGCAAGACTCCAATCTCCCGGAGAATGTAGCTCTTGTATTCCGCAGCCATCCTTTTGGCCTGCCCCAGAGCACTGCTGTCGCGCAGGCATAGAGTCAGGCCTAATCCGGGAACATCCCTGTTGCCGCAGGCATTGAGCAACTGGACCATCTCTAAAGAGTTCTCTATAACCTCGTGCTTGAGGCGAATGGCCTCTCCAATGACTGAATCGGCTGCAAAGCTGCCCTGCATGAGCAGCTTCAGGGTGATGGCAGTACATAGCCTCGCCAGATCCTCTCCGCCGAGGCTCTCTACATTGCCAGTGATCTTCAAATCATCCAGAAACCGTCGGGCCTTCTCAGGTTCTCCGACGAAGTCCAAGAGCGGCTCAATTGTGCTGGAGAATACCTCATCAGCCGGACCGTCAGCAGACATCATCAGCCCAGATCTAACCTCAACAGCCCCGGATGCCACTGCCTCTGCCAGAATGGCTTTGTTGGCGCCGATCATGCCCTGGCGGTCGCCCATAGCTCCAACAAGAGCAAGGCCTGCCAGATCGGAGTTGTCTCCCATGTGCCGCACAACTGAATAGACTGTGCCCGAAGCAGATAGCTCGAAGGCCCCGTCTATTCCGTAGAGATGAGGGTTGAGATGCATGCAGGCAAGAGTGCCCACAGGCCGGTGGTGATCCAGAACAAAACAGTCGTCTTTGACGCGAGATACGATCTCAGGCTTGCCACTGCCCATATCGCAGAACACAACTGGGCCCTCCATCCCGACAAGGATAGACTCGTCCAGGCGGTTTAACAAGGTTGCCTGGAAAGGTATCCCTGCGCGCAAGAGGGCATTGCAGATCAGCCCTGCGGAGGTGATCCCGTCTGCGTCGTTATGCGAGATCACACGCATGCTTTCGCAATGCAATACCGACCTTGCTATAGCCTCTGCAGCTTTATCCAGCCGCTTCATGAGATGAGAATCTCAGCCGTCTCCGGCGAGTAAGTCCATTCCGGTGCCAATCGTCCGGAGTCATGATAGTATTTGACCAGTCTTCGTACCTTGTTCTCTGTGAGCTGCAGTGATCTCTTGTTGTGAACGTCCTTCTTGTTGGCGCTGATATGCTTCCTGACATGCAGAGCCTTTCTCATCAGATTGGTGAGATCCTCTGGAATGTCGGGCAGAACCTTGTTCTCACTTAGAAAGCCGGTGACATTTTTGCCCAGGACCTGCTTAATGCTAGGCACACCATATTGATCTCGCAGGGTGAGGCCAATGCGACTGGGGGCCATTCCGCTCTCGTGCAACTTCATGATCGTCTTTTCCAGCTCCTCTTTGGATACATCAGACCAGGCAGGTATCTTGGACACTGCGGGCGGTCGAGATCTGGAGGAGCCCTTTTTTCTGCTATGCATCTTAGCCATCTTTATAGTCCTCATTAAATTTCATAAAGGCGAAGGTGTAATCCTCATTGTCAGGTGAGATAAAAAACTTGCGCCGCTCTAGAGGCAACTCATTTATAGGCAGGGTGTTTTTCACAGAGCAGTCATGTTCCCCGAGTATATAAACCAGTTCTTTTATATGGTGGGTGAGGTCGTGGTGCTCTCAGCCGCGGCGGTCTTGATCCTGTCCATAATCGTCACCATGCTCATTATTTATTCATTTAAGACAGGCAACTTTTTTGCCGCCAGGTATATGCTGCTTGGCATCGTCCTGCTCGAGAATGTAATCATAGCCATATTCTGGATCTTTCGCGCCGACGATTCCATTGTAAACGATGTCGGCGTCCGCCTGAGAAATTACATAAACAACAAGAAGTTCTTGAAGATCCCCTACAAAGATAGATCCATATTCATGCCCCAATGCGTTCGCAGCATTGAGTGTCCCGCCAAGCTCACACCAGAGGGGATAAAATGCATAAACTGCGGTCGCTGCGGTGTGGGAGAGGCCAAGAAGCATGCGGAGGAGATGGGCTATCGGTTCTTCATTGTGCCTGGCTCCAGCTTCATCAAGAGGATGATCAAAAAATATCGTCCGCGAGCCATCGTTGGAGTGGGCTGCCACATGGAGATCAAAGAGGGACTGGATCTCTGCCACAGCCACAGCATACCGGCTCGCGGAGTGCTGCTCTCCAAAGCAGGTTGCGTAGCTACTGAGCTGGATTGGGAGCTGTTCTATAAAGCCATAGAAGAAAAATGATAAAATGCCAAAAAAGGTGCTGTATGGTGCAATTTATTCCATGCTGATGGCTTCAGATGGGCAAGCCTCAATGCATGTCTTGCACTCAGTGCACTTTTCCTTGTTTACTACTGCGATCTCATCATCGCCCAATGTGATGGCTTCTTCTGGGCACTCCTCGACGCAAGTTCCACAGCTTACACATTCGTCTCTGTTAACAACTGCTGGCATTATTAACTCCTCCAATTTGCCTCACACGGCAAACCTTCCTGTAAGTATATCTGATATATACCTTTCGTTAGCCTCACCAGCTTACGCCAGTTCATCGTATCTCTTCCGGTCCTTCAGCTCCTGGCGTTTGGCGCTGTTCCAGCCGCTCACGGCCTGCAGATAGCCGGTGATGCGGCTGATGTGGTCAACGTCCTCTGATCCACAGCTCGGACATTGATCAGACAGCCCTCCTGAGACCTTGGAGCATCCAAGGCACACAGTCATGTCCTTGGTAAATGTGAAGTAGCCGATCTGAGTCTCCCTGGCGAGACGCAGTCCGAAGTCCATCAGGCCCTGTGGGTCGGGAGTGGCCTCGCCCATGAAGATGTGGAAGATGTTACCGCCGTCAACGATTGGGAAGAAGACATGCTCGTGCTTTGCCCTCTCGAAGATCGTTACGTCTGCGCCCGGCGGCAGATGGGTGCCGTTGGTGTAGTAGACGGGCAGGTCGCGAGTTTTGTGCAGGTTCTTCTTCACGGCTGCAATGTCGCCCTTGACCACGCCCTCGGCACAGTCCCGGAACTCCTCATGAATCAGGTCGGAAACCGCGAAACGCTGGGCTGTGGTCTCCGCCGGAGTTCGAGCCAGGGCTATGGTCATGCCGTGCTGGGCTGAGAGCTTCTTGGCATAGATCTCCATCTCAGTCATGGCCCGCACAGCCAGCTTCCAGGCATCCCTGGACTCATGCATCTGCTTTCCGGTGTGGAATTGAACCATCTCGTTGACTCCCACGACGCCGATGGTGTAGACGAGGCCATCCAGGCCCACGGCTACTGAGCCCTTCTCGCCCGTTACAGGGTCCTTGGGCTGTTGGGTGGCGAATGGCATCCTGTGGTTCTTGATGATCTGATTCATCCACTCGCGCTTGACCTTGAAGATCTCAACCGATGTGTCCATCAGCTCCCGAAGGTACTCAAAGAGCAGCTCGTCGTCGCCTCTGGCGAGGTACGCGGCACGTGGACAGTTGAGGGAGACGACCTGCCAGGAGCCCATAGAGAAGTGCTTGCCATTTTTAAAGTATAATTTTTCCATAAATTGGTCGTCAGAGTCAAATGTAGCAGCAAATTGATAGGCACAACATTGATAACATGATATTCCTTCGCCAGCTCCGCGGTAAGCTGGAAGCTGGTTGTCGAAGTAAGGCGTGCCGTACTCGGCTGCCAGCTTGAACGTCAGCAGGTACAGCTCCTTGTATGTTGGCAGATCTGGATTGGCAGCGTTGAAGGCCTCGTCCTCCTTCATGAAGTCCGGCTCGATGCTGATCTCGGGCTTTGGGAAGTTGAAGGGCTTGCCCCAGTAGTCTCCGGCCAGCATGACCTCCATGAGGGCCTTGAAGGCCAGACGGACCTCACGCTCGAACTGGCCGTAGGTCTTCACAGGAGCATCGGCAGAGGAGCCGTTCCAGACCCGGCCTGCGTAAACCGCAGGCTTGTCCCGCCACAGCTTGGGCACGCCGGGAGTGAGCTGCACCGAGGAGAAGACGAGCTGGCCGCCACGTGCGACCATCATCTGCGTCATCTCGTAGACGAACATCTGCATGAGCTGCAATATCTCTGCGTAGTTCTTGCTCTCGAAGTAGGGAGCGATGAATGTCAGGAAGTTGTAGAAGCCCTGACCGCCCGCAAAGTTGGTCTGGGCGCTGCCCAGAGCCTTGACTGCGTGAAGTATGGCTACCTCCGCCTTTTTAGCCGGTCCGGCAACACTTGCTTTAGTTCCAAGTCCGTCAGGCATGAGTCCGTAGTACAAAAAGTAGCGGAGATCCCAATCTTGGCAGAACGGTCTTGTCCCGAAGTACTCCAGATCGTGGATGTGCAGGTCTCCGGCCAGGTGGCGATCTGCGAGGTAAGGCGGCAGCAGCAGGAGGTACTGCTCCTTGCTGATCTTGTCAGCCTTCTTCTTGTGGCTGGTCTCGGCATTCTCCTGGAGGTTTGCATTCTCCTTTGCCTCAAACCCAGTGCCGATATCGATGAGATGAGCATCGAATACAGGAGTTCCAACGCGAGTGCAGATGTTGCGCCATTCGGCATGATGCCTCTCCAAGAGGATGACATTCATTATCTCTCGCACCAGGGGGCCGCTCAGGTACTGCACATTCATCCACCGCACGCGACGCTCCACCTCTTTGGCGATATCCTGGGCCTCTTCCTCGGTTATGCCCGGCTCTTTGTAAAATTGCTCAGATAGCTTTGTCTCCTTGAGGAGCTGCTTGGCAATGGTGTCCCGGTCCCAGTCCAGCAGATGGCCGTCAGTAGTCCTAACCCTGGGCATGGCAGAGACAGCCAGCCCTTCAAGGGTCTGCTGCACGATTCTACTGCTCAACGCACAACCCCCCATCATAAAGCAACATAACTCATCCTCTCAGCGATCAACTTATGGCATCCGTATTTTTGTCCTTAGCTTATTGGCTTTGCGCTCCAAACTTCATCAAAATTTTTCTACTAGTATCTCACCCAAAGGTAATAAACTGATCGGCCATAAGAAAACAGAGGAAATCACAGAAATATAAACGAGCCGCGTGGGGCGAAAGTATTCGAAAACTATTTGTCGTCAAGCCCAGGCCATACTCCTGCTTTGCGCAAGGTGAGATAATGAGATACAATCTACTTTTTGGACTGCTGGCAATAGCCTTTGCCCTGGCAGCCCCCGCATGCTGCGGCCAGAACTGCACAGTCGCTTCTCCCCTGGAAGACAACAGCAACAACTCCAAAGATGAATCCGTAGACACCACAGGAGCCATCGGACTCGCAGATATGAATGAACTATACCAGTACGAGAATGCGGAATACGACCTCATAGTCGCATACCCATCAAGCTGGATAGCTGAGGATGCTGAGGAAAACGATATGGGGATCTTGGCAGGATTTCTGGCACCTGGCGACGACGTGGAGAACCCATCCACCTACGTCACACTGCAAGTAGAAGTTCTGCCCGCCGGCATGAACCTGACCCTGGAACAGTATAGCCAGGCGGCGTTAAGCAGTCTCAAAGAAGCCCTGCCCGACCTGCAGATTCAGGAGGAGAGCGATATCGCCATAGGCCAAAAAGTCGGGCACGCCGTAGTGTACGATCTGAATAGCGACGGCATGGATTTCAAGGTGCTAAAAGCCTGGATGGTAGAAGGAGATGCAGCCTACATTACGACCTACAACGCACCCGCCGATCGATACGATGAATTCGCAAAAGACGCCAGCACAATTATCGGCTCACTTGTTGTGGGCTGAAACTTATTTTTTTAAAAAATTATTAATTTAGAATTATTTAATAGCGGCTTCCAGCCTCCGGTTGACTTCATCCCAGTCAACGATGCTCCAGAAGGCCTCCACAAACCGTGGCCGCTCGTTTTTGTAATCCAGATAGTAGGCATGCTCCCAGACATCCAGGACCATGAGAATTCGAAACATCGGATAGACGTTCACATTGTGCTTCTCGATCTGCATGATCATCGGCCTGCCTGTCATGCCGCACCAAGCGAGAGCTGCCCAGCCAGAGCCCTCAGTGCTGGCAGCAGCCGCCGAGAATTCCTTCTTGAAGCGCTCGAAGGAGCCAAACTCCTTCTTGATGACGTCCGCCAAAAGGCCAGCAGGCTCCTTGGCAGCCTTCCCCGCAGGGGCCAGATTTCGCCAGAAGAGGCTGTGCAGAAGATGGCCTCCTGCCTGGAAGGACTGCTCCTTTAAGGTGGCCTTCATGTCTACGTCAGTGCCTGCTTGACGGGCCTTTTCGAGCCGCTCCAGTACGGCGTTAGCGCCGTTCACATAAGCTGCATGGTGCTTGTCATGATGGATAGTAAGCTGAGCCTCAGAGATAAACGGCTCAAGGGCATTGCCGGCATAGGGCAGCTCCGGAAGCGAGTAAAGTTTTTTGTCTACCATTTACGTTTCACCCCTTAGAATAATACATGAGTTACGCCAGACAACTATTTTATTCCTTCGCGCAAAAAGATGAAAAGACCACTCCCGCAAAAAAAAACGCCACATGCCAGTTGTTGATTTCCTTTTCGCCGCATATGACAGCGACGAAAGATGGCTGCACATAACAATCGATATTTACAAAGAATTCTTAACCGATAAGATTATATTTTAATTCATGCCAGCCACAAACTCCCAATTAATTGCAGGCGTCTGCATAATTCTATCTCTTTGCCAACTATTGGCGCCTTCCTCTGCCGAGGAGACGGCCCCTAAGCAGATCCTCATCCTCGCCTCCTATCATCCGGGATTGGCCTGGGAGGACAACATCATCTCGGAGATCAAGTTCCGCTTCGCCATGAAGATGCCCGCCGCACAGATCCGCACCGAATACATGGACACCAAGAGAGTAGCCATGGATGAAAAACGCCGTGAGGATTTAAAGGAGCACTATCGACAGAAATACGGCGGAGAGCACCTGGACCTCATCATCTCCGTGGATACGGATGCATTCAACTTCCTTCGAGAAGATCGAGATGACATATTTTCAAAAGTTCCAGTGGTATTCTGCGGCGTAGTTCACTTTGATAATGAGATCAAAAATCAGTTGGACGATTTTACGGGAGTTTTAGAGGCATACGATGTGGAAGATACCATTGCCTTGATGCTGAATTTACACCCTTTGACAAAGCATATCTTTATTGTAAACGATATGACAGCCACAGGTCGTTCTGCTAGAATCGTTTTTGATGAGATCATCCCCCGATATTCAAAGAACGTCTCATTCGAATTCCTTGAGAACCTCACAGCGAACGAGCTTACCGAGAAGGTTGCGGCCCTGCCTGATGAGAGCCTCATACTGCTCATGACCTTCAACCGGGACCGGGCCGGGACGTACTTGACCTACATCGATGCCGTCCAATTGCTGCACCAGGCAACTGAAGCGCCCATCTACAGCATATATGATTTCTATATGGGATATGGAATCGTCGGCGGAAAATTGGTCAGCAGCTATTTCCAGGGTGACGAAGCAGCAGAGCTGGCTTTTCGCGTTCTCAGAGGAGAGGATGCAGATGAGATTCCGATTGTAGACGAGATTGCTAACGAATACGTATTTGACTACTACGAGCTGCAGCGGCTAAAGATTCCTCTGAAAGCCCTGCCAGCCAACAGCGTCATCAAGAATATGCCATTTCAGCCTCATTCCAGCCTCGTTAGCGAAAATCTGAGCAACCAAGACCTTCATGGACAAAATCTCAGTCAATCAGATATGCAAAGATCCAATCTTCGCAATTCCGACCTGAGCTATGCCATTTTGGACCACTCGAATTTATCCAATTGCCGGATGGAAAACGCCAGCCTCATATTTGCGGATCTGGAAGAGACCGATTTGCGCGGCTCCAACCTATACGGGGCAAATCTTTCAGGAGCCAAACTCATAGCCGCAAACATCATAGGAGCGAATCTAAGTCAGGCAAATTTCACAGGCGCTGCCCTGTCCCAGGCAAGAATGAGCATGTCGGAGCTAAACAGCACAATATTGAATGACACAAGCTTGGAAGCCACAAACCTCAGCTACTCCATCATGAACGGGGCTACATTTGAGAATGCCTATATGAGACGCTCCTCTCTGAGGAATTCGTCACTGATAAACGCCAGCCTTTGCGGGGCCAGCCTGGTTGGAGCCAATCTGATCAATGCCGATTTAACACAGGCCGATCTGAGCCGATCGGACGTATCCGAAGCCAGAATATCCAATGCAAATCTGCCTTTTGCCAGGGCAACAGATGCAAACATGATATTTACCAATCTCTCAGGAGCCAACCTGAGCCACGCAGACCTATCCCGATCTGATCTGATGGCATCGATGCTTGTTGGGGCAAATCTCACCGATACAAATCTGTCCTGGACGAACATGCAGGATGCATATGTCTACGGAGCTCGTCTGGTAGGAGCCAATCTAACAGGCTCCGATTTAAACGGCATCCACTTAAATGACTCAGATCTTGCTAATGCAAATTTCAAAGAGGCAGATCTAACGGAAGCAAGCCTTGGCGGATCGAATTTATTTGGGACGGATTTGACGAACGCCCGATTAGTAAGTGCAGACTTAACTCAGGCTAATCTTAAAAATAGTTCCATGACCAATGCCAGGTTTATGAATGCCAGGCTCAATTGGGCACAGCTTGACAATAGCCGCTTCATAAGATGCCAGTTTAGCAGGGCTGAGCTATTCGGCGCGAGCATGACTGACTGCGATCTGAGTAGATCGGACTTTACAAGGTCCTATATCAACCAGGCAAATTTATCTGGATCAAAATTAACAGAAACCATGCTCGATTCTGCAGATTTGTCTTCAGCAAATCTTTCTCGAACTGACCTTCGAGGAGTCACATTGCGGGCGAATAACATGGATCACACCAATTTTGCAGGAGCAAATCTCAATGAAGCAGCCATAATGAGCATCAGCTGTGAAGGCCTGATACTCCATGATGCCTTGCTGATGTCGGCTGAGATCACAAAATCGACTCTGAAAGATGCAGACTTTAGCGGATCCGACCTCAGAGAAGCAGATATCAATTTGGTATCGCTTGAGAATTGCAGCTTCAGAGGATGCGATATGCGAAGAGTGGATTTAAGAAACTCATCAATAATGGGCTGTGACTTTAGTGGTGCAAACATAGAGGGAATTAAATACGACCAGATCAGCCTCAACATCCTGGCTCGCTCGAGTCTGGAAGGCGCAAGGATCGATAAAAATCTGGAGAACGATCTAGCTCAAACAAGGGCCTTGATAGCAAAAAATGAAAACGGGTTGTCTGGATGAAAAGAATTTGCATCGCTCTGGCCGCTATGCTGCTGGCCATGACGCACTTAACAAATGCCCTGGCCACAGAATACAGCCATGAGAAGCTTGCCGACTTAATTAACAGCAACGAGGACACCAGGATGGACGCTCAGGATCTGGCCTTCCTGCTTGTCACCCACAACTTCGATGCTACGCCCAAAGGCGACCATGTTGAGGTGAAGATTGGCAATTCGGTCTATAGTCTGATGCCAAATGCAAACAAGCCAGGACTGGCAGAGATAATGCCGCAGTAAAAGAACCTGCAACCCAAAGATAGCTGGCAGGAGTGGAAATGCTGCAGCCGATTGACTATCTCTGCATAATAACGTTGGGGTAAAGGGGTAGAGAAGACCCATCTCCTTCAGGGGCATGGGAGGAAGTCACTCTGCCCAAGAACGGCTATCATGCCTTCAGCCAATTCCGTCTACCATAGGACGAAGTACACCTTGTCTCCTTCCTTTTTACCCTTGAGGAGCTGGCAGTGACGGAGGATGGCAAACTGGTTTTCCAGCTCTGGCAAAGGAACCTGGAATCTCTCTTTAAGCTCTTCCCTGGTAGCCTTTCCCATCTCCTTGACGTACTCATAGATCTCCTTTTGCAGATCGGTGAGGCCGTCTGTGCCCTCCAGGCCATGACTCTTTCGGAAGATCTTCTTTGATCTCTCCCCCCACGGATCGCAAACCCTGATGCGGTGCCCTACGTCGATATAGCAGTCCTCGCATAGCGTCTTTCCTTCTGTAAAGAAAACCTCATCCTCCGGCACCTCTTTGCCGCAGTTGTTGCATTTTATTCCAGCGATCATCTCTGATTCACCCCATATCATCGTTCATTTTCCTCTCGATCCCCAAACATCGGCCATCAGGTTCTGGCGGACCGCTACCATTGCACCCATCAAGACCTGGCCATTCTCCCTGAAAGAACTCCTCCGCAGCAGCCTGCAAATCCTCAAGCATGCGAGTCTCAATGGGCACATGAACTGCATTTGCATTGCAATTGCATGGTATGTACATAATAGTAGAACATGGCATATGTGACCACTCCCACGAATGAATTCGTAGGCATCTACGGCCTTTCAACCGATGGCATGTGATCCCATGCCAATTGTTTTTGTGGTTTTGTGCGCGCTGCTTGAGTCTTTTCAACTGCTGGCAGCAAACCAAGCAATACAGAATAGATCTGGAGCAATATATAGTTATGCCGTGGAGTGAAAGTAATCTGGGCGGAGCACGATTCATCCCGCCTTTGAAAAGGCAGGGATTCTCTGCCCCTGCGCCCCGACAATCCTAAAAATGCTGCCATTGATAGCCATCAATAATTGGAGGTTTTACCATTAGAGTTCGCAAATAGAGCATTGATTATGATCAATTGTACAGTTTTAAGAATATAAATGAAAAAGTTCTAATAGAAAGAAGCTACTATGAAAAATATATGAGAACATGCTTACTGTTAGTACTGATCTCAATATTGGTCTTGGAATGCGCATCTGCCACCAAGATAACCGTAGGTCCAAATGATGCAGACTATTCCCAAATTCAAGATGCAATCGATAATTCTAGAAAAGGAGACATAATCGAGGTGCAAAGCGGAGTATATCATGAGAACGTCCGCATCATGAAGTCCCTTACCCTCCAGGGCGTTGACAGCGGCAATGGACAGCCTGTTGTGGATGCCGGCGGATCAGGATCAGTCATCATCATAATGGCCAATAACACAATAGTCAACGGCTTTAATGTGACAGGCTCAGGCGGCTGTGGATGCGGCAATGCAGGAATTAAGGTAGATTCCAGTAATAATATTATACAGAATAATATGATATATAAGAATAAATACGGCATCTATACCGAATCCACAAGTACAAATAACACGTTTTACTCCAACGACCTTATCAACAACAGCATTACGACAAGCGACAATGGCAAGGACAACCGATGGAATGTCAGCCTCAAGGCAGAAGGCTTGCAGGGCCTATTTGAGATGATAAGCGGCCCGGAGATGAGAGGCAACCACTACAGCGATTATGATGAGGATTCCGAAGGCTGCATTGATACCAACGATGATCGGATCTGCGACGGGCCAAAGGTTATAGGAACAGGCGCAGAGAGAGACTACTATCCATCCATTTCCAAGATGAATTGAATCAGAGCAGCATGCATGGGAGAAACAGAGAATGCAGTTTACCATTGATCCAGTTAGAGTAGAGGACGGAGAAGCGATAATCGATATCTTCAATCACTATATCGAGAACAGCTTTGCAGCATATCCAGAAAACCAGGTGCCGCACCAGTTTTTTGAAATAATCAGGAAGATGTCGGATGGCTATCCCTTTATGGCCGCCAGGGATGAGGATGGAAGGATTTTGGGCTTTGCAATGCTCCGCCCTCATAACCAGATGGCCGCGTTTTCCAATACCGCGGAGATAAGCTACTTCATCGCCCCGGAGTACATGGGATTGGGCATTGGAACGGCTTTGCAGGAGCGCCTCCTGCATGAGGCTCACAAAATGGGCATCACCACCATCTTGGCCGGCATCTCCTCACTCAACTCGAATAGCCTTGCCTTTCATAAGAGACGCGGATTTGTCGAATGCGGCCGATTTGTTAAGATTGGCAGAAAATGGGGCCAGGAATTCGATGTGGTCTGGATGCAGATGATGATCTGAAACGAAAATGATCAACTTGATTCAGGGCAAAGCCGACAGATGGCCGGGGGTCCACGCCAGCATTCAATTTTCTGCAGCTGCGACTCAGGATTTTGCAGCGAGGCGAGATGGATTCTGTCGGGACCTTGGGGGACTCTTTGACAGATTGCAAGAGGCATTTTCTCGCTTGCCAGCGCCAGAGAGGGAGAGCTGCGGCCTGGACGGAATGGCTGCGGAGGTGTTCTTGCAGATTGATCTGGAGAAGAAAGAGGTCGTCCTCGATAAGCTCTTCAAATACTGCAACCTCGATTTTCACCTCTTCACTGAACTGTTGCAGGCACTTGTGAGCCATTTTCCTGACTGCTGCCTGGAGGTCCCCTCCCTGCAGGGATACGAGCTGGCCAAAGAAATCCACAGATTTTTGGGTGTGCCTAAAATTGAATGCATCTATCTCAAGGGCGACTCTGACGAGCGGCTGCTCATGGGCGAAGCTCTTCGAGAGGCGAGCTTCGAGGGCATCCTGGATGACACGGAGAGGCACTACCGGGAAAGGGGCGGAGTGGAGAAGAGAAAGCAGGAGCTTGGGGCTGGCAGTGAGCTATCCATGTACCTGCTCTGCCCGGACGGCGAGGAAGAGGTTCTGTGGATGCAGGTTAGGATAGGGCTATCTAGCGATTAATACTGTACTTTCCAAGTTTCTCCTAAATTTTTATTATGTATATTATCTTATTACTCATATTTTTAATCCCAAACTCTTAAGTATATAAAGCAATCCTCCGTCTGGCACGGGGAGATTAAAATATTTCAT
>Ga0209340_1001198_pt1 | contig 20218 bp, 23 predicted proteins | sample EPASupsiteSAE323_FD_187266 | JGI IMG/M metagenome (GOLD analysis project Ga0209340, IMG submission 187266) | Bioremediated contaminated groundwater from EPA Superfund site, New Mexico - Sample SAE3-23 (SPAdes) (version 2) | ecosystem: Environmental > Aquatic > Deep subsurface > Groundwater >... | reverse complement strand
AATATTGTCGAATTGCGGAGGGGACAGGAGTCGAACCTGCATGTCATTACTGACGCTTGTTTTCAAAACAAGTTCCTTACCATTCGGAGCACCCCTCCAAGTAAGCTATAAAATCAAAAAATTTTAAGACAAAATTTAAAAAATATTTTTTTGATTTAATTTTTTGAGCCCGGATTGGAACTCGAATCCAAGACCTTCCCCTTACCAAGGGGATGCTCTACCAACTGAGCTATCCGGGCGTAATCTACTTTGATATTGTATCAAAAGTTTTAAAAAATATGAGCCCGAAGTCGGATTCGAACTGACGACCTTTCCTTTACAAAAGGATTGCTCTACCAACTGAGCTATTCGGGCATATCTACAATGATAGATTATATCAAAATAATATAGTAGAATAACTATATATATTAATAGTTGCTCTTCAAAAATGTCAAAAAGATTAAAACCTAGTTTTTGTTTGTGTTGTAGTAAAGAATTTTATGCTTATTATTCTAGTTTTGGTAAATATTGTAGTTTGAAATGTCAACATGAATACCAAACAAAATTGGAAATAGATAAGTGGTTAAGAGGTGATGATAATCCAATTAATACTAATGGTCTATTAAGACCATGGGCAAGGAAATATTTATTTAAAGTATTTAATAATAAATGTTGTCTATGTGGTTGGGGAGAAATAAATAAAGCTACTGGTAAAACTCCTTTAGAGGTAGACCATATTGATGGTAGTTTTAGGAATAATAATATTAAAAATTTAAGACTTTTGTGTCCAAACTGTCACAGTTTAATTTCAACATATAAAAATCTTAACAAAGGTAAAGGAAGAAGTGAAAGAAAAAGAATTTGAGGTAGAATATAGAGATGTCTAAAACTAAAAAGAAAATTTTGATACTGACAGATGATTTACCTTGGGGGCATAGATCGATTGCTAAGGCAATTTTTAATTTTCTAAAAAGCGAAGTTGGTAATAAATATGAGATTGAATTGGCAGAAATTAAAGCTGAAACAATGTTTATGTCAGATCTTTATGTATTTGCTTATCGATATTTTCCACAATCAAATGCATTAATGCATAAAGTGGCTAATACTAATATGGCAACAGATATTCTTAAAGAAGTAGCAGTATTAAATTTAAGGAATTTAAGGGAAACAATAAACAAAACAAAACCAGATTTAATAATTTCAACTTATTTTTTACATAGTCATTCTTTAGTCTATTGGAGAAATAAAGAAAATAAGAACTATAAGTTGTGGACAGTAGTAGCTGATCCGTGGACAATTAACCCAATTTCTTTTGTGGCTGATGCTGATTTGAATATTGTTTATGATGAAATTGGTAAGAAAGAAGCCAAAAAACATGGAGTAATCGATGAAAAAATATTAATAACTGGTTGGTGGACAAGAGATGAAATGTATCAAAAATTTGATGTTTTGAAGTTAAAAAAGAAACTTGGTTTTGAAGATAATCGACCAGTAATTTTTTTGGGTGGAGGAAGTTTAGGGACTAATTCATTATATAAAATATTACCGGCATTATTAATGTTGAAGAAAAAAGTAGCTTTAATAATTAATACGGGAACTGACAAGCTAGCTTTTAGAATGGTTGAACGATTCACAAAAATGTTGAAAATGATTAAAAAAGATGAACTGATTCAAATTAAACATTTGGGTTGGATTGAAAATATGGCAGAAGTATTGTCGGTATCGGATATAGTTTTTGGAAAAGCTGGCCCAAATTTTTTATTTGATTGTGTAGCTTGTAAAAAACCGTTTGTGGCTATGACTCATATAGGTGGACAAGAAGATGGTAATATCGATTTGATTAAAAAGAAAAAATTGGGATGGGTCAAGGAAAAGAATGGAGAGATATCAAATTTTTTATTTGAGTTTTTAGAAAATCCAAAATATTTTGAAAATAAATACAAAAAAAATATAGAACTAGAATCTAAGCTAAATAAAAAATCATTACCAATAATCTTAAACGCAGTAAAAAAAGAGCTTAAATAATTACTTGTATCTTCCACCCATTTTGTATTCTTCAACTAGAGGTGCGTGAAAACCATTTTTAAGAACATTGATATTTAGACGTAATTGTTTAAGAATAGAGTTTAAGGCACCTTTTGAACGATAACGACGAAGAGAAAAAATATAGCAAGGTTTTTTTAGAATAAGATATTTATAATTAAAACTGTAAAGTTTTTGAAATAATTGGCCATCTTCACCATATTTGGTCTTTGCATCATAACCATCAACATCAAAAAAAGCGCCTTTTTTGACTGCCTGCATTGATCCATAAGCAAGAGGGGACTTAATCATTTTTCCAGTTTCAAAAATTAAATTGCTTAAAGAGGCATACATTTTTTCAGATGCCTTAGTCGAATCGACAGTAATATAAGTGGTTAAAAAATGGGGATGTTTGGTTTTAAAAGCTTTGGCAATAAGGTTTAGATAATTTTTAGGGATTTGAGTATCGGCATCAAAGAATATGAAAATATCACCTTTAGCTTTTTGAGCACCAAGGTTTCGTTGATAGGAAACTCCTCTAGTAGTGGTTGAAATAAGACGAAGTGGATATTTTGCAGGAAATTCTTTAGTGACTTTGGCAGTTTTGTCTTCAGAATTACCATCAACCACTATAACTTCAAAATCTTTAAATGTTTGGGAATTTAAATTTTTAAGTAAATTGGGGACGTAATGTTCTTCATTTAGGCAGGGAATAATGATAGAAAAATATGGATTGGTCATAGAATCGTCCCACCAAAAGTGTTCTTTAAGCGGCTTTTCCACGCTAAATAAACGTGGGGGAAAATCGGTCTACTAAGACGAATCCGAGCAAACACTAATTCTCCTTTTTAGAAGTTTAGTTAGAAAAAACACCTTCTAAAAGAATTGGCTTTTGATAGGACAGTTAAGTCTAACAATATTGAAATTTTTTGTCACTTAAAATATAAAAGTGGTTTAATAATTTGCGGGGTTAATGCGTTAATTAATAAAATTTATACTGAGGTATAATAATCTTTAATGACAAAACAAAAAATAGAAATAACAAAAAATATTTTGATTGGGGATTTGGTGAAAAATTACCCAGAATTGGCTAGTGTTTTGGTAGAAAAATATGGTTTTCATTGTATTGGTTGTATGGCGGCAGGAATGGAAACTTTAGAGGAGGGAGCTATAGTTCATGGAATGGAATCAAAAGAAATTGAAAAATTAGTTAAAGATTTGAAAAAGAGGGTAGAAGTAAAGAAAAAATAAGATTAACTATCGGAGAAATAATTGAACTAAGAAGTGATTTTCCGGATGGTCCGATTGGGAGAAAAACTATGATAATGAGTAATATAAATCCGTAACGTTCAAAAGCCTTTTCCCATTTTTGACTAGATTCTGGGGGAAGAAGATTAAGAAAGATTTTAGATCCGTCTAGTGGAGGGATTGGTATTAGATTAAAGATTGCCAAAGAGAGATTAATCAAGATAAAAACATAGACAAATATATTATATATGTGAAATATATTACAAATTATAGAAACAAATAAAGCAATTAAAAAATTACTAGTCGGACCAGCTAATGAAGTTAGAATAATATCCCTTTTGGGATGGCGGAAATTAAATTGGTCGATTGGAACTGGTTTGGCCCAACCAATAGTAGGTATCCCAGTCATAGCACTGAGGAGTGGCAATAAAATAGTACCTACTAAGTCAGCATGGGCTAGTGGGTTTAATGTAAGACGTCCAAATGATCGAGGAGTAGGATCCCCAAGTTTGTCAGCAACAAGTCCGTGAGAAAATTCATGAATAGTAATAGCGATGATTAATATTAAAAAAGAGATTAAATTTAGCATATTTCAAAAAACGATTGCTTTTGTTATTATACCTTACTATGAGAACATGTAGTTTATGTGGCAAAAGAACAGTAATCGGTAAAAACCGATCTCATGCCCAAAATAGAACCCCAAGAACTTACAAAGCTAACATTCAAAAAGTTACGATGAATGTGGGCGAGGAAAAGATTAGTGGTCATTTTTGTACCAAATGCTTAAAGAGAATTAAGAAAGAGGCAGAGGAACAAAAAACGGCACTTAATAAATAAGTACCGTTTTTATTGACGAAACATAATTTCTTTATTTTTTCTTGCTTTTTTTGGCGACTTTTTTCTTAGCTACTTTTTTAGCAACTTTTTTCTTAGCTACTTTTTTAGCAACTTTTTTAACGACTTTCTTTTTTTTGACTGGCATGTTTTTTTACCTCCTTTAATTAATTAAAGAGATTTTGAATTTTTTTGTCAAAAAATGAAATGCCTATCTTGTGGAATAATTTCATTTTTTATAAACAAGATTTAGATAAATTGAAAATGTTTTTTTACCTATTTTAAGGTCAAAAGTTAATAATTAAAAATTAATAATTTAAAATTATTTTTTAATATAAAATAAAAAAAATGCCTAAGGTAGCAGAAAAATGCCAACTCATAATTGATTGATATTTAGGATAAATTTAAAAATGCTAAGTAAATATTACCTAAAGATAGGAAATTAAATTAATTACTAATTACTAATTACTAATTACTAATTAAATAATAAAAATCAAATATTGCCTAATTTCAGGATTTTTTTATAGTATAATAAGAAGATATTTCAGACCATTTGGTAATTTTTTTGCCTTCAATTTGGATCAAATTATTTGGATATATTTTCATTTTTAATTGATTACCTTTTTGGTCAGTGACATAAGTCCAAGCTGTTGGCCAAGGATTTAGAGCTCGAATAAAACGATCAATTTTATCTAAAGACCACGACCAATCAATTTGAGCAGTTTCTTTGGTAAATTTAGGGAAATAGGTTTTTTGAGAATGATCTTGAGTTTGAAGATCATTGGGATGTGAAATATAATTTTTTAAAATTGTTTCAAGTTGATCAGTAACTAGGTTAAAGGCTTTTTGGTAGAAAGAGGTGGAAGTTTCAGTAGGTGAAATATCAAAAGGGATTTGGCTAATAATAGGACCGTGATCAGGTAAAACATCAATTTGAAAAAAGGTAACACTTGATTTGGTCTCACCATTAATGATTTGCCAAGGCCCTGGAGTGGCCCCACGATATTTAGGTAGAGGAGAAGGATGAATATTTACAATTTTGAATTTAGGGATATCTATCATTTCTTGATCAAAATAAGGTGGACCAAAAGCAACACATAAACCAATGTCTAATTTCAAATTTCTAATTTCTAACTTAAATTTAGAATTAAATTCTTCAATTTGATAAAGAGGTAGATTATTATCTTTGGCAAATTTGGCTACAGGATTTGGGGTAATAATTTGTTGACGACCTGCTGGTTTGTCGATTTTGGAAACTACAGCTGAAACTTTAAAATCTGGTAATTTTAAAAGTTTTTGGAGAATAATAATAGAATATTCGGATGAACCAAAGAAGATGGTTTTTATCATAAAGGAATTATAACTTAGGTTTGGGTTAATTTGCTAAAATATATTATGAAAAAGATTTTAGTTTATCCAAATAAAATTTTAAGAAAAAAAACAAATATAGTTGAAAAAGTAGATACTAATTTGATTAAAGAGATTGAAATTTTAAAAAAACAATTAATAGCAGCGGAAAATGGAGCAGGGTTGGCGGCGCCACAAATAGGAATTTCCAAAAGATTTTTTGGAATAAAAGATGAAAATAAAAAAATAAAAGTGATTGTAAATCCAAAAATTAAATTGACTTTTGGAGAGAAAACTTTTCCGGTGATGGTTGATGAAAAGGGTAATAGCGAAGATTTTTTGGAGGGTTGTTTGTCATTTCCAAACTATTGGGGGACAGTCAAACGATGGTTAAAAATAAAAGTTGAGTGGCAAGAATTAATTGATAAAAAATTAGTTTCAAAAAGTGAAAAATTGGATGGTTTTAGGGCAATTGTTTGGCAGCATGAATCAGATCATTTGGATGGAATTGTGTTCGTAGATCATATAAAAGAAGACAAGGGTAAGTTTTTTAAGAGTGTTGAGGGAAAGATGGTTAAGTGGAATATTAATATGATTATTTAGTGGGGATTTTGGAAATAAGTGTTTGAGCTTCGATACTAAAGGGATTATATTTTAAAGTTAATTCTAGGTTTTGTTTGGCTAGTTTATATTGTTTTTGTTCAAAATATATTTGACCTAAAGCAAAATAAGCATGATCATAATTTGGTTTTAATTCAACAGCTTTTTGATAATAGGGTATAGATTGACTAGTTAAGTTTGCAGATTCCAAAAATTGACCAATGGTAAAAAAGTTTTTGGCGTCAGTTGGGGCTAAAGTGATAATTTGTAATAGTGAATTGATTGATTCTTGAAAATATTGTTTGTCGATGGTTGCCAAATAATAAAATACTTGAGCTCTTTGTTTCCAAATACTAATATTGGCCGGGGAAATTTTTATAGTCTGGTTAATATGGTTGATAACAGTATCAATGTATAATCTTTCTTTAGTAACAACAATTAACTTTGATTCAAGTAAGGCTGATTGGGTTAAATATTCAGGTTCAGTTGGACGTAATTTTAAACTTTGACTAATTAATTTATAGGCGGTTTGGTAATCTGAATTTTGATCAAAACTAATAGATTTAGCATAAAAAATATCGGCGATATAGTAATTAATATTTTTTTGAAGAAGATAGATAGATATTAATAGTATTGGAATAATTAAATATTTTTTTGGTTTTAGGGTTTTTGAAGGTTTTTGATATTCTATAGGTATAATTGGTAATAAAAATAACAAAATAGAGGTAGTGACTACTGAAAAACCAACTAAATTAGTAATCAAAAGAGCTAGGATACTACAAAAAATAGCCTTATCTTTAAAGATTTTAATAAGAACAGTGGTAATAAAAAATAAATAAGTGACAAGGCCAATAATTCCAGTAGTAGCTAAATAATTTAAATATTCGTTATGGGCTTTATTGTAAAGAAATTCCCATTCTGAAGTAAGATTATGTTCAATTGGACGAGTCCAATAATAAGAATAGGCAAATGTTTCAACTCCAGTTCCAAAAATAGGATATTGTTTCCATAGATCAATAGCTCCGTGCCAAACAATTTTACGAATATCTTCACTAGGAGTAATAAGTAAATTTTTAATTTCTAATGTCGAATTTCTAATTTCTAACTTTTTAGGAAATAACTTATCTTTAATAGGGTTGGAAATTAATAAAGACAAGATAATAAAAATAATGATTAAACCCACCCCTCCAATATTCATTGGATGACCTCCCTTAAAAAAGGAGGCTTTTTTGAAGTTGCCCTTTTTAAGGGAAATGTCACGCAGTGACAAAGGGTTTTTAAAAAAAGAAAAAATGAAATAAATAAAAAGAGAAATAACACAGGCGATAATACCGGATTTGGATTTGGTAAAAAGCAAAGCTAGATAATAGATAATAGATGATAGATTGTAGATTGTAGATAAGAAATAGTTTTTTTGAGAAAAAGTTTCGATGGATTTATGTAATGACAAAGGAATAAGGATAACTAAAAAAGCAGCTAGCCAATTTGGTTGACCAAGGGTGGAAAATACTCTTGATTGAACATCTTGAACCCACATGTTTTTGTCAATGCCAAAATGCTGGGCTATTGCATAAATAGAGACCAAAAAGCCGGAAATTAAAATAGAATTGATGATTCTTTGTTTGAATTTTGAATCAATGTAATTAGGTAAAACAAAATAAAGACTGGTGTAGGCTATTAATGATAATGAGCCACCATTAAGTCGAGAATAATAACCAAAAAATGAAGTGTGAGGATCAATAGAAATAAAAGTAGAAATGATTTGGCTGACTAAAAAAATAAGTATGGGAATATTTAAGAAATTTTTCTTAAATAAAGTAGTATTGCCTAATGACCAATTAATAAAGTGTAATGAAGTTATAAAAATAGTAATTAGGTAGATAAAATACATTTTGGGTAGTTCAAAAAGTTCAGAATTGGAAAAATTAAAAATCAATGGAGTGGCTAGAAATAAAAAAAGGAAAGACAATTTTATTAATTGACAGATTTTATTCATGAGTGTGGTTCTATTTTAACTTAAAAATGGTGTACTTGTTATAATTTTAGAGTGATCAAGTTTTCAAATATAAAAGATAAAGCTAAATTGTTAATATCAAGTTTTAGTTGGGACGTGGGTGTTGACTTGGGAAGCAGTAATACATTGGTTTATCTTAAAGATAGAGGTGTGGTAATTGATGAACCAACAATGTTGGTTAGACCAAAAAAAAAGAGATGGACAGGTTTGTCGGCACCAAAAAATAATTTTAGAGTTCCAATAGCTTTTGGTTTTAAAGCAAAAGAAATGTTAAATCGGGAACCAAAACAAATTGAAGTTGTTAGTCCAATTAAAAATGGAGTGATTTCAGATTTAGAGGCTTTGGAAAATTTAATAGCTTATTATTTAAAGTTGATTTACGAAATTCCTTCAACATATCCAAAATTTTTTAAACCAAGAATGATAGTAAGTGTACCGAGTTATATTAATCAAGTTCAAAAAAGAGCCTTAAAGTCGGTATTTTTAAATGCAGGAGCCAAAGAAGTAGTCTTGGTGGAAAGTGCAGTTTTGGCTTCGATTGGAGTTGGACTACCAATAGATAGTTCAGCTGGATTGGTAGTAGTTGATATTGGTGGAGGGAAAACTGAAGTAAGCGTAGTATCAATGGGTGGGGTAGTAGTTGGAAGAGGAATAAAAACAGCTGGTAATGATTTTGATGAAAGTATTATTAACTATATAAAGATGAAATATGGAATTTTAATTGGTGGAAATAGTGCCGAAAAAATTAAAATTGAAATGGGAGAAGAAATTGGTTTAGTAAGAGGGAGAGATTTAGAAACCGGCTTACCAAAAAGTATTAAACTAACAAGTAGCGAAATTAAGGAAGCTGTGGCTTTAGATATGGTTAAGATAGTAAGATTAATATCTTCAGTTTTAGATGAAACACCGCCAGAATTAATGGAAGATATTCTCAAAAAAGGAATTGTTTTAGTAGGGAACGGAGCCAAAATTGATGGTATGAGTACATTAATTGAATCGAAAACAAAAATATTTACTAGATTAATTGATGATGGGGAAATGGCAGTTATTAAAGGTTGTGGTGAATTGGTCCAAAATCGTTTACTTTTGAAACAAATAAAATTAGTTTCTGGAGTTTAGTGATGGAAAATGTAGTTGAGAAAAATTGGAAATATGGGCTTTTTAATATTTCTTTGGTTTTAAGTTTTTTGATCTTGTTGGCGGTGATCTTAAAATTGTCAGTAATTCAGGGGGCTTACTATAAAGAATTGGCTAGAGAAAACAAAGTTTTTGAAACTTCAATACCAGCAGCAAGATCAAAAATTATTGACCGAAAAGGAAGGATATTGGCTCAATCGATATATCAATATTTTAAAGTGGAAGACGGTAATAAAATTTATAGCGAAGCAGGAGATTTTAATGGATATAAATTTGAAGGGAAAAATTTAGCTTACGAATTAAAAAGGAATTATCCCTACAGTGAATCATCTGCTTTTATTACTGGATATCTTGGTTCTGTGAGTAAGGAGGATATTAGAAATAATATTTGTAGTACAAAAATTGATGGTACTGATGTAATAGGAAAGAGTGGTTTGGAGAGTTTTTTAGATTGTCAATTAAGAGGTAAGGATGGAAAAAGATTGATAGAGGTTGATGCAAAAGGTGATTATATAAGAGAATTGGGGAGAGAAGAACCAAAGGTGGCGGCTGATTTAGTTTTATCAATTGATGCATATTGGCAAGACAAAATATACAAAATGTTAAATGGAAAAAAAGCAACTGTAGTAATAAGTGAACCAAAAACTGGAAAAGTTTTAGTTTTTGTTTCTAGTCCTTCTTTTGATCCGAATGCTTTTTCTTATACTTTGGATAACGAAAAAATTAATCAATATTTGAACGATAAAGAAAATTTTCCAATGTTAAATAGGATAACTTCGGCGAGGTATCATCCGGGGTCAGTTTTTAAACCAACAATGGCAACTGCTGGTTTGGAAAGTGGGGTGATTGATAAAGAAACTTTATTTGAGGATACGGGAGTATTAAAGGTTGGAGAATATTCATATAGAAATTGGGCATGGACTAAAACTGGAAAAATTGATGGAATGTTGAATATTGTAACAGCTATAAAACGATCAAATGATATCTTTTTTTATAAATTAGGTGAGGCTTTAGGTTTAAATAGAATTATTGATTGGGCAAAAAAATTTGGTTATGGTCAAAAAACTGGAATTGAAATAAGTGGAGAACTAAGTGGATTGGTACCAGATGGAGATTGGAAAAAATCGACTAAGGGAGAGAGTTGGTATTTGGGAGATACTTATCATTTATCTATTGGTCAGGGTTTTTTGGATGTGACACCATTGCAAGTAAATCAAATGACCAATATTGTGGCTAATAGCGGAATCAAATGCAAAATGAGTTTATTAAAAGATAAAACACCTGAGTGTGAAAGTTTAAAAATAAAAAATAGTACTTTGATGACAGTAATTGAGGGGATGAAGGCGGCTTGTAAAAGCGGTGGGACAGCGTGGCCTTTGTTTAATTTTAAAACTGAAATAGCGTGCAAAACAGGAACCGCTGAAGTTGGTGATGGGAGCAAAGATACTCATGCGTGGTTGACGGCTTTTGCCCCAGCAGACGATCCGCAAGTTTCAATTACAGTAATGGTAGAACGAGGTGGGGAGGGAAGTGATGTGGCGGCACCAATTGTGGGAGATATATTAAAAGAATGGTTTAATGAACCAGATACTTTAGTACCACGATATACAGAGAAAAAAGAAGTTTCCGAATAGATAGTGTGATAAAATCTGTTTGATTTATGACTAATCCCAAAGAAAGTTTTTACAATCTTTGTTTTGAAAATCCAATTGATTTTGATGGTAATTGTTTTTATCAAGAATTGTCAGTAGTAGATAAGTTTTTGATAAACAAAGAAATTGATGCTTATACAATTGAGCGTAGAGAAAAAACTGGAGAAAACCCAGATTTAACCTTCGCCTCAGAAATTGCTTTTCTTTCTCCAAGATTAGAACAATATGGTTTTAGAATTGGAATGGCAGATCATATAATGAAAAGAGAAATGAAAACTTATGAAGAGATTTATAGAAAAAAAGGCAAAAGGATGCCAGAGAAGAAATAAGACACTTGACAGATGTATATTATGGTAATATACTTTTTGTGATGAAAATAATACCTGAGCCATTATCTTTTGAATGGGACTCGGGGAATATTGATAAAAACTTTAAAAAACATAATGTTAGTTGTCAAGAATCGGAAGAAGTTTTTAACAATCAACCATTATTAGTGGCTGAAGATAAAAATCATTCTAAAAATGAAACAAGATTTCATGTTTTAGGAAAAAGTAATAGTAATAGATATTTATTTTTATCAATTACAATTAGAAATCAAAAAATTAGAATAATCTCGATAAGAGATATGAGTAAAAAGGAGAAAAAAGAATATGAAAAATATTAAAAATATTCCAAGATTTAAATCTGAGGATCAAGAAAGAGAATTTTGGGCTAAAAATGATTCAGTTGATTACGTTGACTGGTCAAAAGCTGATAAGGTAATTTTTCCTAACTTAAAACCAACTACTGAATCAATATCATTAAGATTACCTTCTTTTCTATTAACCAGAATTAAGCAGTTAGCTAATGAAAAAGATGTACCTTACCAATCATTGATGAAAGTGTTTTTAAGTGAAAGAGTTAAAAGAGAATTGGTTAAATAAAAATAAGACACTTGACATAGGGTGATATGATAGAAGACAATGAACGGTATGAAAAAACTATTAATAGTAGAATCTCCAACTAAAGCCAAAACGATTGGAAAGTATTTAGGTAGTGATTATAAAGTGGTGGCAACAGTGGGTCATTTGAGAGATTTACCAAAAAGTAAAATGGGAGTGGATCTAAAGAGTAATTTTGAAGTTGATTATGTGATTGATGAAGCAAAAAAGAAAATTGTTCACGAATTGGTTGATTTAAGTAAAAAAGCCGAATTAATATTATTAGCATCCGATCCTGATCGCGAAGGAGAAGCAATTTCTTGGCATGTAAAAAATATTTTGGAAGAAGATTTAAAAAAGAAAAGTAAAAAACTTAATATTACTCGAATAACTTTTCATGAGATTACCAAAGAGGCAGTTGAAGAAGCAATGAAACACTCTCGAGAGATTGATATGGATTTGGTTGATGCTCAACAGGGGAGAAGAGTACTTGATAGGGTAGTGGGTTATAGTTTATCGCCGATTTTATGGAAAAAAGTAAGACGTGGCTTATCAGCCGGACGAGTTCAATCAGTAGCAGTTAGACTTATTTGTGAAAGAGAAAAAGAAATTGGAAATTTTAAAAAAGAGAAATATTATGTAGTCTTGGCAGACTTAAAAAGTCAAGAAAAATTTCAAGCCAATTTGATTAAAGTTGATGATAAAAGTGTAATAAAAAGTAATAAAATTAAGCTTTTTGATGGTGATTATAGTTATAGTAATTCGATTTTTAAGAAACAACTTGAAGTTGATAAATTTATTAATGGATTAGATAAAGAATTTACTGTCGAAAAGATTAATGAAAGAGAAGTGGTTAGAACACCATTACCAGCTTTTACAACTTCGAAATTACAACAAGCAGCAGCCAGACGAATGGGCTGGTCAGGTAAACGAACCATGCAAGCAGCTCAACGACTTTATGAGAAAGGATTAATTACCTACCATAGAACTGATTCAGTTTATTTGTCGGAAAAAGCTATTGCTGAATTTAGGAAATATATTGAAAAAGAATATGGTAAAGAATATGTGGCGGAAAAAGTTAGAGTATTTAAAAATAATAGTAAAAATGCTCAAGAAGCCCATGAAGCAATTAGACCAACAAATGTATCAGTTATAGAGGTTAATGATATTGATGCAAAAGAGAAAAAACTTTATGAAATGATTTGGAGAAGAGCCGTGGCAACTCAAGCAGCTGGCTCAAAAATGAAGAATACAACTGTTTTATTTTCAAGTAGTAATGGTACTTTTGAATCAAAAGGGGTACGAATGTTGTTCGATGGATTTTTAAAAATTACCAATGAAAAGCACGAAGATCAAATCTTACCAGAATTGAAAGTTGGAGAAAAGATTAGTAGTCAAAAAATATGGTCTGAAGAATTAGAAACCAATGCGCCACCTCGATATACTGATGCTAGTTTGATTTCATCTTTGGAGAAACAAGGAATTGGTCGTCCAAGTACTTATGCTCCAATTATTTCAACCATTATATTGCGCCAATATGTAGAAAGAGATGAAGGGAAATTTAAACCAACTAGTTTAGGGTTGGCGGCTAATGAATTTTTAGTTAAGAATTTTGAAGATATTTTGTCTTTACCATTTACGGCTGAAATGGAAGAAGATTTGGACGAAATTGCTTTAGGTAAAATGGCTTGGAAAAAAATGATGGCTAGTTTTTGGAAAAAATTTGAAAAAGAATTAAAAGAAGCGGAAAAGAACGGCGAAAGAGTTAAAGTGGAAACAGAAAAATTGGATGAAAAATGTCCTGATTGTAAAGAAGGTAATCTAGTTATTAGATTAGGACGATTTGGTAAATTTATTTCTTGTGATCGATTTCCAGAATGTAAATATACTCGACAATTTAAAGAAGATGCTGGATTTAAATGTCCAGATTGTGGAGCTGATGGAGTAGTGAGGCGGACTAAGACAGGCAGAAAATTTTATGGCTGTTCAAATTATCCAAAATGTAAATGGGCTGGATGGAAAAAACCATAAGTTAAGTATAACTTGTATTATAGGATTATTATTGGTATAATGTGACATATGAGTTGTGAAAATTGTAATCCTATAAGAATGTGTCGAGAAGGATGTTGTACTGGTGAAACCGGTAGAGCTGAAGGTTATGGGTCTAAATCAGTTAAAGATCCTAGAACAGGTATTAGATATGATGTTTGTGGTGCTTTAGAAAGAGATGAAGAGACTCGTAAATGGGGTTGTAGTGAATATAGTTATAGACCAGATGTTTGTCGAGGATTTTATTGTGATAGAGTTTTAAAAGAGTTGGCTGATTGTGATGAAGAATAAATTATAAAATATCTATTTTTCCGTAAAAAAGGTATAATCTTTACAGATTACCAATGATTTGTTTGTTTTAGAGAGCAATTTTTTTAGATTTTGTCACCGGTCTTCGTAAAATTAAATGAATGTTTTGTTTATTAGTCGTAATTCTCCATTTGAGAGTATTGGTGGTATTGAACGATATATTGATAATTTAATTACTTACTATAAATTTGAAAAAGAATCTGGATCGACAATTTATTTGATGTTGCCCACAGATAAAAAATCTTTTTTAAAAAAAATTGGAAAAGTAATAATTTATTTTGATAATAGCCTTAACTTGACAAAAAATAATTTAAATAACAAAAAAGATATTCAAGAAAAAGCTCATTTATTTTCAAAAGAAGTAACGAAAATTATAAAGAAGAATAATATAGATATAATTTGTGCTGAAAATTTTCATACTGATTTACCAACGGCTTACACTTTGATGTTAAACATGGTAACTATGTCTCAAAAAATTCCTTTGGTATTACAACTTCATTCATTTGCAGTTACTGAACTTCAAACAGAATTAATTAATCAATTAAAATGGGACAGAATTAGTTGTGTAAGTAAGAGTATTGCGGGTGATTGTTATAAAAAAGGGACAGATATAAATTATTTATCAACACATTATTTGGGGGTAAACACAAATTTATTTAATCAAAAAGAAAATAAAAATTTTAATTTAAAAAGAAAATTAAATATATCTGTTGATAGTAAAATTATTTTGACGGCGACTAGAATTATTTGTGGAAAAAATAATATCCTAAAGGAAAAGGGAATTATTAATTTAATTGAATCTTTTTCAAAATTGTCACCAAAATATCCAAGTTGGAAATTAGTTATTGCTATTGGTAAACCACCAGAAAGACTTGATGTTGAATTTAAAGTAGCTTATGAATTACTTGAAGGTTATATAAAACTTCATAATGTTGAGGCTAGTACTATTTTGAAAACTTTTACGTTAGACGAGATGACTGATGTCTATAAAGCGGCTGATTTATTTGTATTGGCTTCGGAAAATGAAACTTTTGGTCAAGTATTTATTGAAGCTATGAGTTGTGGTTTACCGGTGATTGGGACAAAAGTAGGAGGGATACCGGAAATTATAAGTGATTTGAATAATGGTTATTTGATTCCAGTAAATGATGCCAGTATCTTAGCTCAGAAAATCGAAAAATTAATGAATGATGATGTAACGAGAAGAAATTTTATAGAAGCAGGAATAAACACGGTTAAAGAAAAATTTACCATGGAACAACAGTTTTTTTATTTTAATGAAATGTTGAAGAAGGTAATTGTAGATTCTGTTTAATTATTGTTTTCTTTTACCCCAGTGCTCTTGGGAAATGTGAATGAGTTTGTCACGTTGTTGGTTTTTGCATGATAGAGGAGCAAGAGTTGTAGCATAGAAAGGTTGAGTGGTTTCTGAATCGATAGAAAGTTTACAGATAATTTGATATTTACCGATTTTAACTAAATCTTCGGGTGGGAAAGCAGTGCCAAATTCTTTAGCTAAAATAAAAGCGTCTTGATTACCAACGACGAAAGACATTAATGAACCAACGTTACCTAAAATAGCGTCTTGAATGGTTCGATCAAGTTGGGCCATGTATTGATTGGCAATAATTAGATTTAATTTAAATTTACGAGCTTCAGAAAGAATTTTGATAAAAGCTTCGGTAGCAAAGTTTTGAAACTCATCGACATAGAGATAAAAATCGGCACGATCTTCAGCGGCTTGAAAGACTCGATTCATAGCAGAAAGTTGGATTTGGGTGATTAACATAGCACCAAGTAGAGCTGAATTATCTTCACCCAAACGACCAGTAGACAAATCAGCAATCAAAATCTTTTTTTGATCCATAATTTCCTGGATATTGATTTTTGATTTGGCGTGAGCAACGGTATTTCTAATATTAGTTGAAGATATAAATTGACCGACTTTATTTAAAATTGGAGAGACAGCTTCATTTTGAAATTTGGGATCCATACGATCGAATTCATTGACCCAGAAATTCTTGAGAGTTTGATTGGTAAGTTTACCAACGACTTGATTTCGAAAATTTTTATTAGTGAGGATTTCAACTATATGAGTTAGGTCGCTTCCTGGACTATTAACTAGTGTAAGAACAGCATTTCGTAAAATGTGTTCAAGCCGTGGTCCCCATGATACAGCTCCATAAAGTTTTTTGAAAATTGATAAAACTCCTGAAGCGATGAGTTCTTTTTGAGAATCATTTTTGGCTTCTAAAACATTTAGAGGATAAACATAATCTGGATCGGCGGGATTAAAATAACAAACATCATTAATACGACTAGAAGGAACATAATCAAGAATGGTATTACATAAGTCGCCGTGAGGATCAATAACAGCAACTCCTCGACCTTTACGGATATCGTCAATAGCCATATTGGCAATTAAAGTGGTTTTACCGGTACCGGATTTACCAATGATGTAGGTATGGCGACGACGATCTTCGCCTTCTTTAATACCAAAGATAGAATCTTTGTTTCTGAATTCAGTTTTGGCAAAAAAGGTGATTTGAGCCTTTTCTTCGGGAGTAGCACTGTCGGCAACTGGTAAATTTTCTGGAGGATCTGAATATAATTTTTTACCCCAAGCAATGTTTGGGAGTTTGGTTAGTTTATTAGGAAAATGCCAAATTGCAGACAATTCTTCAGTATTAAAAATCTGACCTTTTAATTGTTTAACAATTTTTCGATTTAAAATAGCCTCAAGGAGTTTCTTTTTAGTAAACATACCCGGAGAGAAAGATTTGATAAAATTACCTCGAGGATTGGTGTAAGCACCGAAAGACGAAGAAACAGATGCTATAAGCCCTGGGTTGTTCGATAATAAATTGATTTGGGTAAAGAGACCTGGAAATTGAATTTTTTGTTCCAGAATCATTTTATCTGGATGAGCAGTTCGAATATTTCTTTCTCGATCGACCAAAATTCCGTTTTGGATGGTATCAATAATACCGCTTTGCCAATTTTTGGGAGCGGCAGCCAAAACAATTTGAAAAATAAAAAAGTCTTGAATATTGTTAGAACGAGAAAGGGGAGCAAGAACAGAGTTGAGAGGATCAGTGTCTTTAAAATCTTTAGTAGTTTTAAGCGGGTAGCTGTAAGATTTGGCAAGTCCAAGTTGAGTAAAGCTGATATTAGCCATTTCTGGACTTAAATATTCAGGAGTTTCTTTTAGAGCGGCGGTAGAATATTGAGCTAATATTTGAGATCGGAAAAACTCTAAATCGTCGGTTTGAACGACAACATAAAAACGAATTTGGCCGTCTTTTAGGACAACTTCAAGTGAAGAGATAGTTTTCTTTTTACCGGTTAACTTATCTAAAAAACTAGATTTAGAAAACTGGGTGAAATTAGCCAGCAGAGCAGACATCGATTCAAAGGTGAATTCGTTCTCTTGAGGTAGACGAACTTCGAGGATCGTCAAATTAGTATCGGACATGAGAATATTTTAACAATAAATTGGTAAAAAAGATGGAAGTTGAAGTGATTAGCCTATATAAAAATAGGGAAGTATCTTATAAAAAATAAATATTTAAGAATTAGGTTGGAATATAGAGTAGTATAGCGGAAGTATTGACATTATAGGATAAATTTGATATAATTCACCAGTTCTATAAAATGAACTAAATGAATATTCTCTTTGAGAATATGCAACTTAACAACAAGATTGGACAGATAAAGAAAAAAGCACGAGCTTATTAAGCTTAGCTTTAAATATAGATATGTACAGAACAAAACATACGAAATAAATAAAAAGAAAAAATAAGGAGAAAGAAAATGGAAAAAAGTAATACTCGCGATGCACTCATTCACGGCTTTAGAACCCTCGTCTATGTGGCAGTTCTGGTTTTTACCTATGTTTTTCCGGCCAACTGGTTGACACCAGCGGTTTTGTTTGTGACGGCAATAGTTTTAGTCGCAACGCTGGTGCTGAAAGTTTTTGTTGAGAAAAATGCGGTTACGCTTGAAAGAGCATTGGCCATTTTAGAAATGTTGGTTATGCCAATTATCCTAGTGGGACACATTGAAGTTATCTTCAATTTTCCCATGGGATCTTGGGTTTTAGCCTTCGTTTTATTGAATGTAACAATGTTTATCACGGATTGCGTGGAGGCTAACAAAAACTAACTTTTTAAAGAAAAAAGAAAGGGGGCGATATTTGCTTCACCTCCTTTCTTCCCTTTGGGGAATCTTTGTCGTTATCCTACGCTGTTCCAATCTTGTTGTTTTATTTTTCCTTTATACATTGTATAATTCCTGAGTTAAATTTTTTATAAATTTCAACATAACTTTATCCTGGGTAATTTAAACCCTTTGTTGGAATTAATAATAAGGACAAAAAAAATGAAAGTAAAAACAAAAACCGTCAACCGAAGCGGAAAATCTTTGGTTAAAAAAGCATTAGTGGTCAAAGCCAAGAAACAAAGTAATATTACTTCGGAAAATATTAAAAAATTGAATGAGAAAGTTCAAGCAGAAAAAGAATTAAAGAAAGTAGTTGATAGTGGATCGGTAGTAGTTGAAAAGAAAGAAGATGTAAAAGAAGATAAAAAATATACTCTAACTGTTGGATTGAAAGATTTATTGAATGCTGGGAGCCATTTGGGTCACAAAACTTCAAAAACTCATCCAAAATCCAGAGAATATATTTTTGGAAACAGAGATGGAATTGAAGTCATTGATTTGGTAAAAACTTTGGATAGTTTGGATAGAGCTTGCAATTTTATTTACAATGCCAAAAGAAATGGTAAATCAATTGTGATGGTCGGTACTAAAAGACAAGCTCGAGAATCAGTTCGAAGAATTGCAATTGACGCTGGAGTTTCTTATGTAACTGATCGATGGTTGGGTGGAACAATTACCAATTGGGATCAAATCAAAAAGAACATCAAAAGATTAAACGATCTTAAAGATGGAATTGAAAAGGGTAAATTTAGTGAAAGTACCAAAAAGGAATTGGCCGATATGAATAAAGAGATCATTCGACTAGAAAAAATAGTTGGTGGTTTGACTAAACTTGATAAAATTTTTGATGTCTTATTAGTTGTTGATCCAGGGTTTGAAAGAACTGCAGTTAAAGAAGCTAAAATTCGAAAAATTAAAACTGTAGCTTTGGTAGATACCGATTCAAATCCTTTTAAAGTTGACTATCCAATTGTGGCTAACGATGATAGTTCTAAAAGTATTTCTTTAGTAATCGAAGAAATTGGTAGAGCTATAAAAGCTGCAGGAACTAAATAACAATCTCCCTAAATCCCTCTTTGACAAGAGGGACTTTATAAAATTAAATAAAAATATGGATAACAAAAAAATAATTGAACTAGTCAAGAAAATTAGAGTTGAAACTGGATTGGGGATTATGGAAATAAAAATGGCTTTGGAAGAAGCTGAAGGGGATGAAAAAAGAGCTAAAGAAATTTTGAAAGAAAAAGGCTTGAAAAAAGCTGAAAGCAAAGCTGAGAGAGAAACCCATCAGGGTAGAGTAGCTACTTATACTCATTCAACCGGTAAAATCGGAGTCATGGTGGAATTGCAATGTGAAACTGATTTTGTAGCTAAACATGAAGACTTTATGTCTTTGACCAAAGATTTGTGTTTGCAAATTGCGGCTATGAATCCAGAAAATGTTGAAGAATTACTCAAACAAGAATTTATTAAAGATTCAACTTTGACAATTGAAGAAATGATAAAAGCTTTGGTAGTTAAATTTGGTGAAAATATGAAATTAACCAGATTTGCTAGGTTTGAAATCTAGTAACAATCTCCCTAAATCCCTCTTTGACAAGAGGGACTTATTGTAAAAAATATACCCTCTGAGAAATCAGGGGGTTTTTAGTATTTGACAAAGTTTTGGAAAAACTATAGCCTAGGTTAGATGATAAAGCAGATTAAGAAATCAAGAGTAAAAATAATTTTAAGTTTAATGATATTGGTTTTGGGATTATTTATAGTTTCTGAGTTTTTAACTAAAAGTTTTGATAATCGAAGTAAAGCGGCAGAAGAGATTGAAGAGAGTTTTAATTGATTGGTATAATCATATTAATATGATAAATTTTTCTGATGTACGAGTC
>Ga0209340_1001197_pt1 | contig 20254 bp, 16 predicted proteins | sample EPASupsiteSAE323_FD_187266 | JGI IMG/M metagenome (GOLD analysis project Ga0209340, IMG submission 187266) | Bioremediated contaminated groundwater from EPA Superfund site, New Mexico - Sample SAE3-23 (SPAdes) (version 2) | ecosystem: Environmental > Aquatic > Deep subsurface > Groundwater >... | reverse complement strand
GGCCGCCGTTGCCGCGGAACAGGGGGCGCAGGTGACCCTGGTGGAAAAGATGGACCGTCCGGGCCGCAAGCTGGCCATTACCGGCAAGGGCCGGTGCAATATAACCGCGGCGGTGGACCGGGAAGCGCTGATAAAGGGCTATCCCGGCAATGGTCGTTTTCTGTACAGTGCTTTAAACGAGCTGTCTAATTATGATCTCATCGATTTCTTCAACCAACAGGGACTGGAAACCAAGGTGGAGCGGGGCAATCGGGTGTTTCCGGTGGCCGATGACGCCCGTCAGGTGGTAGACGTGTTGTATAATCGCGCCAAACGGGCGGGAGTGAAGATGCTGACCGCTACCAAGGTACAGGGAATTCGGATATCAGAAAACTCTATCACCGGGCTGGTTACTGATAAGGGAGAGATGCCGGCCGAGGCGGTTATAATATGCACCGGCGGCATGTCCTACCCGGGCACTGGTTCCACCGGCGACGGTTATAACTGGGCGGCTCAGGCTGGTCATAACATAATAGAACCCCGTCCGGGCTTGGTGCCTTTGACAGTGGAGGAAGCCTGGGTAGGTGAACTGCAGGGCTTGAGCCTGAAGAACGTTAAAGTCGTTGCCTGCACCGAGGGGGGCAAGAAAATAAATGAGGACTTTGGCGAGATGCTCTTCACCCATTTTGGCTTGTCGGGACCGATCATCCTGTCCATGAGCCACGATATCGGCGAGTATCTATACAAAAACCAGCAGCCGGTAAAATTAAAAATCGATCTTAAGCCGGCTCTGCCGGAGGAAAAGCTAGATCTGCGCCTGCAGGGGGATTTGGAAAAATACTCCCGCAAGATGTTCCGGAATGCCCTGGGCGATCTGCTGCCCCAGAAGATGATACCGGTAATCGTACGCTTCTCCGGGATCGACCCGGAAAAGGAATGCCACCAGATTACCCGGGCCGAACGCTTGGGATTGGTTAAACTGCTGAAAAACCTGACCCTTACCGTCAACGGCACCCGCCCCATTGCCGAGGCCATCGTTACCGCCGGCGGGGTGAATACCAAGGAGGTCAATCCGAAGACCATGGAATCCCGTCTGGTCAAGGGATTGTTTTTTGCCGGTGAGATCCTGGATGTGGACGGCTACACCGGGGGCTACAACCTGCAGGCCGCTTTCTCGACCGGCTATGTTGCCGGAAAATACGCCGCTCAGGCCAATGACAAAAGCGAATAACTGCGTTATGCGAAAAACCCGCTCAGTCAGCGTACATCAGTACGCCTCAATCGCAGTTTTTTCGCATGCCTTGCTCTTCGCTCTTGTCATCGCCCTGACATCCCTTCGATTTATCGGCAAGCTGTCGGAAATAGAATCCGACCCTACATCTTAGAAAATCTGTGTGGATCAGTGTCTATCTGTGTCCATCTGTGTTAAATTCGTTTCCCCTAACGTCAATCTGCGGTTAATTCGAATTTCTCGCGTTCTGAAATGAAGAGGGCGGCGGCTAGATTGATCAAGGCGATTAGGCCTGCCGCGAGGAATACCCACTCGTAGCCGTATTTGGCCCATAACAGCCCGCCAGCGATGGGAACCGTCATGGATACGGCATGATCCAGGGTCAGTCCCATGGAAAGGGTAGGGGCGATGTCGTCGGCGGATTCGACTATACGGTTCAGATAAGTGGTGCGGGCGATAGTCACCGCCATCAGCAACTGATCGATAATGTAGCAGGCCATAATCACATAGATAGCGATGGCCGGAACGAACCATTGCCGGCCCATGCCGTAAAGCGAGCAGATAATCACCAGGGTCAGGGATTCGGCGATGATGACAGTTCTCTCGCCAAATTGGTCGATAGCGCGCCCGATTAGCGGCCTAATCACCAGGCTGAGTACGGTTCCGATCAGGCCCAGGATGGCAAAAACCCTGACATCACTCTGGAATATCTTGATCAAAACCCAGGGGGCAAAGGTCAAGAATACCTGTTTGCGGGCCCCGAACAGCATGCTGAGCAGATAATAGAGCGAGTATTTCTTTTTAAACATCAGGTAACGCGGCGGCCGTTTGACTGGCTGGGGACGGATCAGCAGGAACATCACCGCGGCTAACAACGCGCAGCTACCGGCGATGGCAAAAATAGTGCCGAAACTGATATGAAACCTGGATACCCCATAGAGCACCACCGTCATACCCAGCAGAGCACCGGCTGACTCGTAGGCCCCCATGCTCCCCAGCAGGCGTCCCTCGCCGCCCTTTTCGGCCAGGCGCAGTCCCAGGGAAGAGCGCATCAACATAGAAAGGTGCGCGCCGGTACTCCACAACAGCATCCATATCACCACCGCCCGCATATCCGGGGCCAGAAAGCCCTGTCCCCAGAGAGATATCCCGATCATCAGGGCAGCCAAAAAAGCTATACGGCTATCGCGCAGAAACATCAGCGCGGTAAAAATAAACACGATCAGGAATCCCGGCAATTCACGGGGGAATTCCAGTCCGCCTCGGGCCACCTCGCCCAGATGGTGAACCTGATAAAGATAGTTGTTGAAGGATGGGTCATACAGCCCGCCGTACAGCCCCATAAATAAGCTGGCGCCAGCCAGGAAAAAGACCGGGGTTAATACTGCTGTTTTTCGTTTCATAATAAGCATACTCCTTAGCCGCGATAACGCTACTTATTATAACAGGGGAGATATGATTAATCTATTTCAAGGAAACCCGTCTTGCCAATTATTTAATAGATCATCATAATCCACCGCATTTGGTTCTAGCAGAGCTCGAAAACCCATAGATTAGGGTATCAAGCCCGTTTATATCAGGTTGCCAAGCTGGGTGCTCATATGCGGATCTTCATGGTCTAGACCCGATATCTACAGGTTCAGCAGGGTGTTTTCATTCTTGTTGTTTATTTTTTCCGGAAGGGGTAGAATGCTATATATCCTAAAGATACGTGAGTATGCCTGACTAGTTGCGTCTTATGTAAAAATGCTTGGCTGGGGAGGAGGAATCATAGTGGCTATACGGCTCTATGCTGACAGCGCCTGTGATCTGGACCGGGATGTATTGGCGGAAATGGGGGTTGGCGTTTTTTGCCTTACCACCGCCATCAAGGATAAGACCTATCGCGACCGCCTGGATCTTACCCCGCCCGATTTCTATAAGATGATAGCACGTCCCCATGTATTGCCGACTACTTCCCAAGTGCCCCAGATCGAGTTTGAAGAGGAGTTCGGACGGGTGCTGCAGGAAAGCGACGACGACATTATCTATATAGCCTTTTCCTCGGGCTTGAGCGGAACCTACCAGTCGGCCTGTGTAGCACGGGATCGCCTGGATCCGCAGCGCATCACGGTAATCGATTCACTCAGCGCTTCGGTAGGCTATGCCCTGACCGTGGTCCGCGCTGTCCGGGCGGTGGAGGCCGGATTCAGCAAGGCGGAGGTCATTGCGGCGATTGAGGATAACATCCGGCGCATACAACACATCTTTGTGGTAGGCAATTTTGAGATGCTGAAGCGGGGCGGCCGAGTCAGCGCTACTGCCGCGGCCTTGGGTAACCTGCTGAACATCAAGATGATTTGTCATTTTGTCGATGGCAAGATTATCCCCCTGGAGAAGGTACATGGCCAAAAAAAGGCCAAGCAGAGACTATTAGAGATCATGCGGGAACGAGGCTATGATATCCCGCACCAGCTTATCGGCATCAACCACTCGGATGAATATGAGAGCGCCCTGGAATTAAAGCGTCTGGTTGAGGCAGAATTTGGCTGCAAAGAATTCCTCATTTCCGAGGTCGGCACTGTTATCGGCTCCCATGTTGGGGCCGGCAGCTATTCCTTGTTCTTTCTTACCCCGCCTTAAGGTATGACCATTTGGTCTACTCACCTCCCTCATCTTATACTTGAGCAATCCCGACGAGCGCCAAAGCAGTTGTGAATTCTGTGCCATAAGGTTGTTTTTCGTAAAAACGTCGTGATTTCGTGCGATATATCACGGTTGAGTATTTTCCACGAAAAGAGTAAAATGCTTTATATCTTTAAGTGACAGGGATAGCTCAGTTAGCACCGCCAAGGTTTCAAAACGGCGGGTTTGCTGGCAAAGGAGGAATCGTGATGGCCGGAATTAGACTATATGCTGACAGTGCCTGTGATTTGGACAGCGAAGTTCGGGAACGGTACGGGATAGGCTTGTTCTACCTGTCAGTGACCATCAAAGAACGCACCTACCAGGATCGGGGCGATCTTACTCCGCCCGATTTTTATAAAATGATAGCCAGTCCCGAGGTTATGCCGGTTACCTCCCAGACTACCCCGGCGGTTTTTGCCGAAGAATTTCAACGGGTAATGGCCGAAAGCGATGACGATATCATATATATTGCTTTCTCTTCAGGGCTGAGCGGAACCTACCAATCGGCTTGTATGGCCCGGGATAGTGTAAACCCCGAACGTATAACCGTGATCGATTCCCTGAGTGCTTCCGTGGGTTACGGCCTCACCGTGCTCAGGGCCGCCGAGGCCATTGCGGCGGGCAAGAGCAAGGCTGAGGTTATTGCCGAGATCAATGATAATATCCGGCGGATACAACATATTTTCATTGTCGGCAATTTTGACATGCTGAAACGAGGGGGCCGGGTAAGCGCAGCGGCGGCAGCTATCGGCAACCTGCTTAATATTAAGATGATATGCCAATTTGTCGATGGTAAGATTGTGCCGCTGGAAAAGGCGCACGGCTTAAAGAAGGCCAAGCGTAGAATGCTGGAGATCATGGCGGAAAGGGGAAGAGATCTTCCCCATCAGTTGATTGGCATCAACCATTCGGCAGATTATGAAGGGGCGGTGGAGATCCAGCACCTGATCGAGCATGAATTTGACAGCAACCGCTTCATAATCTCAGAGATCGGCGCCGCGATCGGTTCCCATGTCGGAGCTGGCACCTACTCGGTTTTCTTCCTGACCTGATGGCGACCACTCGTCTAATCGGGGGGTTATTAGCCCGCCAATATCGCCTGATAAACCTTGATATAATCCTCTACCATCCGCTGGCGGGAAAAGCGCTGGTCTACCCAGTCCCGGCAGTCCTCTCGTTTAAGCGTGCCTATCATAGCGATGGCGGGGCAGGCTTCACTGACATTTTTCACTAAAAAACCGCTCACCCCATGATTGACTACCTCCGGCATGGATCCCCGATTAAAGGCGATTACCGGAGTGCCGCAGGCCATAGCTTCAATTACGCTTAAACCAAAGGGTTCGGCAAAGTGAATGGGATGCAGGAGCGCCAGGGCTCCGCCCAGGACCTCGTTGCGCCGATCCGGCCCCAAGGAGCCAAGATAGGTTATGGTTTTGTTGTCGATATGAGGGGCCACCCGCTCGTTGAAATAGTGCTTGTCCTGAATGATGCCGGCGATAAGCAGGCGTTGTCCGCACAGGCGAGCTATCTCGATTGCCTCCGCTGTTCCCTTGTCCGGGTGTATCCGCCCGAAGTACAGCAAATAATCGCCCGGATGGGGATTGAAGCTGAACTGGCTGATATCGATGCCATGGTAGACCGTGGCCAGGTAGTGCAGTTCGGGGCTGCGATCAGCATCGCTGATAGAAATATAATGGGTGTCGGCATCGTATTCACGGTAAGCCGGGATGATTTTACGCGAAGAGAACCCATGAATAGTGGTTACCAGAGGGGTATGGATCAGCCGGCTGAAACTCAAAGGCAAGAAGTCATAATGATTGTGGATAAGATCAAATTGAGCGGCTTTCTCGAAACAATGCGCAACATGCAAGGCTTCCCACACCTTGGGATCAATACTTTTATTCTCCTCATAGGGCAAGGGGCAGATGTAATCAAGTCTTCCGCTGGTCTGGGAGTCGCCGGTAGCGAAAAGGGTCACATCAACTCCCCGCTCTACCAGCCCCTCGGCCAACAGAGAGACCACCTGCTCCCAGGGACCGTAATGGCGAGGGGGAGTGCGCCAGGCGATCGGTGCTAAGAGTGCTACTTTCATCTTGTGCTCCTCTGTTTTCTATCACTTATCCTTAGTCTGCCCGGGCGAGGGCGATGATAACATGGTTTTGGTAAACCTGGGCCAAGATTTTTACCGGATAGGGCTTGTCGTTGCGGAATCTGAAATCGGCGGTTCCCCAGGAAACCGTGGCATCATTGCCGGAGGCGATATAATGCACCGGTAGGGTATGGTGGTGGCGTTCCAGCACCATCAGGCCGCATTCCCGGGTCGCGTTATAGAGGGTGGTCGAGGTCTGGCAGATGCCGCCTCCGACGCCGGAAACCACCTTTTTACCGGAATAGACCGGTGCTACCCGATATCCCCGCTGCAGCGTCCGTTGTCCCACCGCCCGGTTAAAGGCAAAGGCCTCTCCGGAACCCATTAACCGGCCATTAATGCTGGCGCAGGACAGAACGATGTTGTTGATGCGGTTGGCCGAGCTTTTGATAATGGCGGTATAATATCCGCCCAGGATATTTTCGTCGGGCCACAGGCTGTTGATGGCGGGAATAGTAGCCAAACTACCCCAAACCGGCAGGGATTCCGGCAGCAAATTATCAGAAGAGACCGGGACGGGCTTTTCTGATAAGCCCGGGCTATACAGTTCTATGGCAGAGGTTTGCGGGTTAATCGTCAGTTTATACTGCCATTCCCCGGTGACAGTCTGCAAGGGCAGATAAATGATATCCAACTGAACGCTCTCCCCGGTAGGAAGGCTCAGGGTGGACCATGAAGCATAATGAATATATTCGCTGGGCGCTATTTGAACGGCATGACCGCTGCCCCGCAAGGTCAGTAAGCCGTTATCGTCCATTGCGATATCCAGCCCGAAGAGGTGCTGACAATCGGAAAGAGAGATCATCAGGCGCTCTTGAGGGTCTTGGAAGACCAAAAATCGCAGGGGATAAGGCTGACCATCCAGGGTTAAGGCCATGGGGTTCCCCGGCAGTGATGCGGGGATTGCTTGGTTTTCAAAGGAACTGCCCAGGGCTGGAGGCGGCGCCAGCCAGCCCATGAGCAGCCAGGCAGTCACCAGGCCAAGCCAGATGAGTTGGCGGAAACGCAACTGAGTTTCGAGGTTAAAACCGGGCATAGAAGTAACTCCTTTCCGAGATATGTGGCGGTTTGTCCAATTCTATGTATATGGCGGTATGGGGTAATTATTACCCTTCGCGGCGGGTTTTAAGCCGGCGAAGGTGAGTATTGCCCGGCTGGCCGCGAGGGGGGCGGGTAAACTGCCCATGCATAGCGGGATTGGTTGTGCTATAATAGGAGCGGAAAAGGCTTTTATCTACTTATGAGAGGAAACATAAACCACTATGCGAGACTTTTTAAACCTGAGCCTTAAAGACGAAGTACTGCGAATGATTGATGAGCGGGGTTATGTGACGCCCACCCCCATCCAGAGCAAGGCCATTCCGGTGGCTATGAGCGGGCGGGATGTCATGGGCCAGGCCCAAACCGGGACCGGAAAAACCGCCGCTTTTGGCATACCTATCTTGAATAAGGTGCAAAAGGGAAAGGGGCTGCAGGCCCTGGTGCTTTGCCCCACCCGTGAACTTGCCGTGCAGGTTTGTGAGGAAATAGGCTTTCTGGGCCGTGCTATTGATATCCACGTACTGGCGGTTTATGGTGGACAATCCATCGAGGTGCAGTTTCGGGCTTTAAAAAAAGCACCGGAGATTATTATCGGTACGCCAGGGCGGCTGTTGGATCATATGCGGCGGGGGACCATTGAATTGTCCAGTCTTAGATTCCTGGTGCTGGATGAAGCCGACGAGATGCTGGACATGGGTTTCCTGCCTGATATCGAAAAAGTAGTGGAAGACTGCCCATTGGAGCGGCAAACCCTTCTTTTTTCCGCTACCCTCCTGGAAGAGATCAGAGCACTTGCATCACGCTTTATGATAAACCCGGAGTTGGTGGCAGTGGAGCCCGAGGTCAAGACCATCGCCCTGTTGCAGCAGCGCTATTACACCATCCCTTCCCGGCAGAAGATCGCCGGGTTATGCAAAATCCTTGATTTGGAGCAGCCCAAAGTCAGCCTGATTTTTTGCCGCACCAAAAAGGGAGCCGATGAACTAGCCCGCATCCTGAACCGGCGGGGTTACAGCGCTGATGCCTTGCACGGAGACATGTCCCAGCGGGAAAGGGACAATACCATGCAGCGTTTTCGTCAGGGCCGGGTTAAGATCCTGGTGGCTACTGATGTTGCTGCCCGGGGTCTGGACATCGAACACATAACCCACGTATTCAATTTCGATCTGCCGGAGGATATGGATTCATATATTCACCGCGTAGGCCGCACCGGCCGCGCCGGACGTGGCGGGGTAGCCATCAGTCTGGTGGAGCCCTATCAGACCCGTCAATTGCGCAATATCGAAAAACACATCGGCAAGCGCATTGAATCGGCCAGTTTGCCAGAAGCCGAGAGTTCAATAGCCTTACAGAAGGACCGCCTGCTGGCTCGCTTAAAGGAAACCGCCCGCAGTCCATTGGGGCCCTTTGACAATATGGCTCGGGATATTCTGGAGAGTGACGATGCCCGCAAGATCCTGGCGGCCGCCTTGAAAATGCTGTCCGAGGAAGAAAACGAACTGGAGACTATGGAACTGCACATGGAGATGGAAGAAAACATCCCCGACGATATGAGAGCCCATGTGGAAGTCCCGCTGGGACGCAATCATGGTATCAATCCGCGGCGGCTGGTGGAATTGATTGTGGCCAATACCAGCCTGCGTCCAGGACAGATCGGCGACATTGAAATTCAACGCAACTGCAGCTACGTAGAGGTTCCCATGGACCACATCGATGAGGTTTATGAAGCCTCTAGCAAGATGCAGGGCGAAAAGAAACGGAAGCCGGCCAATGCCCGCAGCGGTGAAAAGAAGCGACCGGTTCATTAAGGAAAGCATAGGGGCTGGTTATGCTGTGCCCGGGCATAGCATAACCAGCCCCTTATATATTTGAGGTACTGGGAAAAGAGGGTTGGAATGAACGCCTTATTGGAGTTTAAAAACCTGCGCCGCTATTTTGAAGGGGAGCAGGGGCGTTATGTAATGGAAAGCGCAGTGCTGGAGCCCGGAACGATACTGGTACTGAAAGGTCCTTCCGGAGCTGGCAAGTCAACCTTGCTGAAAACCCTGGCCCGTCTGCTCCAACCACAGGGGGGGCAGGTTTTTTTACAAGGGAGGGATTGGCTGGACTATTCTTCCAGCGAATGGCGCAGTAATGTACAGTATGTACCGCAAAAGCCGGTGGTATTCAGCGGTAGTCTGGAGGATAATCTGCGCCTGCCCTTCTGCTTGAAAGCAACCCAAGGCAAGCTTAGCTACGAGCGGGAACAAGCCCTGCACTGGCTGGAGCGGTTGGCGCTTCCATCCTCTTTGCTCGCCCAGGCGGCGGCAACCCTTTCCGGCGGCGAGGCGGCCCGGATAGCCTTGATCAGGGTCATGTTGCTCAAGCCGCAGATTCTCCTGCTAGATGAACCGACCGCTTATCTGGATGGTGAAAACCGTTTGCGGGCGATGGAATTGATCAACGAGTGGGTCAAAACCGGAGCCGGCCGCGGGGTAATCCTGATTTCGCATAATGAAGAGGACCTGGAAAGCCTGCCGGAGGTTGCGGTACTGAATATAAAGGCCAGGGGGGAAGAATAATGGCGCATAGCGGATATATTCCCATCTCATATTGGCAGCTAACGCTTTCGGTGATACTGGTTCTGATTACCGGGCTGATTTCCGCCTTGCTGGGTCTGGGTATGATCAAGTCCCTGCTCTGGGGAACCCTGCGGGCCTTTATTCAATTGACCCTGATCGGCTACATCCTGACCTATATCTTCAAGTTGAATACCCTGCTGGTTATCATACCGCTGGTCTTGTTGCAGTGCTACATTGCCAGCCGCGAAGCCACCCGGCGCATTACCAAGGCTCCGCATAATCCGGCCCTGGCGTCATTTTTCTCGCTGACGGCCAGCACCTTTATCGTCGGCATAATTGTGGTAGTGGTGATTATCGGCCCGCATCCCTGGTACCAGGCCCAGGTGCTGATCCCGATATTCGGCATGATCATGGGCAACTCCATGAATGCCATCGCCCTTTCCCTGGACCGCCTTTATTCCGAGGTCCATGCCCATGTGGAGCAGGTGGAGCAAATGCTGGCTTTCGGTGCCAGCCCCTGGGAGTCCATCGTAGAATATCTTCGTAAAGCGGTAAGCTCGGGTATGCTGCCCACTATAAACGGGCTGATGATAGTAGGTATAGTCAGCCTTCCGGGGATGATGACCGGTCAGATATTGGCTGGCATGTCCCCCGCCCTGGCGGTACGCTATCAATTTGTGGTGATGGTCATGATCGCTGCGGCTACAGCTATCGGCTGCCTGATTATTGTCGGGTTGTCCTATAAACACATGTTTACTTCCGACGGCGCCCTGGTCGACTCCATGTGCAAGGTTTAACAACAGAGCAGGCCTGGGGACGGTTCTTTTGCCTGTCCAATAATTAAGGGGTGAGCCAGGTTGATCTTGGCTCACCCCAATTTATTCATGGATGCATCCGCTGGCTAGGAAGAGGAAATCTGTGATTTTACCTGCTGAATTTCGTTGCTGGATGCCTGGGCAGCCGGCTGGTAGAAGCCCTTTTGCTCAGCCATCTGGAACATCTGATACTGGAATTGCTCATCGGAATTCCTGATCTGCTGCAGAGTCTGCCGCAGTTGCTGGTTGGCGGTTTCACTGATAATGGTGGAATAGGTGGTCAAGCTGCCTTTCACCATGGACAGCACATCATTAACCATTTCTTTGTCCTGCATATGTCTGGTCACTATATCATCTCCTAACTTAAAAAAGTCATTAACTTCTGCCGGGTCTGGCTGCAGGATTGCGCCGATTGCTGGAACATTTGTCTTACCTGAGGATCGCTGGCCTGTTCGGAGTAGAAATTGAGTTTCTTTTCGACATTGGCGTGTTCCGAAATCAAGTGCCGCAGGTTCTGCAGTTCTACCATGTTTAGATTCACAGTCATACTCCTTTCCATTAGTTTTCAGTTTTCCGCTACTAGGATGCCCAATCTTATCCCAGCTATTCCTTACACAGTAGGTCTGTGCCAGCTGTCTCAATTTTTCCTGCGACCATAGTCTTGCCCTCCCGAAACATAGGAGCGCCAGGGGCTCAGACCGATTTATGGCAACATTTACATAGAGGGAAAGGCGGATGGGAATCGAACCATTATATTAAGGTGCCTTACATACCCTGGAGAAAATAGAATGTACATTCTGACCTTGTTTAAATCTGCTGCAGCATGATAATAATTCATTCTTTTCGGATTAGGAGGAAAACCATGCAGAAAAAGACAATGGTCAAGCTCGCCCCAGTTCTTTTATGCACTGTTATGGTCTTATTGATGGTGGCGCCGCTGGGTGCTGTCACCATAACGATTAATGGCGGGTCAGCCGGAAGCACCGGCATTACCGGCGGCCAACCGGTGGTTACCTACCCGGATGGCACGGTGATACCTATTCAACGCTTTGTAAACGATTCGGCGGGCCAGGTTGCCCTACCGGCCGAGACCCAACCGGCTGAGATTCAGCCCAGTGAGGCCCAGCCGGCCGAGGCCCAGCCCGAAGAACCCGCTGACGAATCCGTTGCCGTGGAAGCTGCTGCAACTACCGTTCCCGTGCCGGTAGCCGATTCAGCTACCATGGCGGCATTCCGCGCAGCATTCGACAACAGCCCGGCCCAGGCGCTGGTGGCTCGGGCCATATGGTATATGAAATACGGTTACATGGTTTATGGGCATACCAAATATCCCACCACCGGGTATATTGATTGCTCCAACTTCGTGTCGCTGGTCTACAAGGACCTCGGTTACAGCATTACCTCGGCGGCACGGAAATATAATACGGTGGGACAGGCGGTTTCCGGAGTATACTCCAAAAAGCAGACGGGCAGCACCAAGAAGTATATGCTGGTCGGAGTCGACAAACTGAAACCGGGGGATATCATGACCTTCTGGAAAGAGGATAGCAGCGGCAATCGCTATATTGGCCATGTAGCCATCTATATGGGTAAATTGAACAACAAGCCGGCCATTATCCAGACCTGCAAGGGTAATCCTACCGCCATCGGCATTACCACCAGCTTTACCTACTGGTATGGCCAGCATTTTGCCGGCGCCCGCCGGGTGCTCTCCGGCAGTGCCTACCAACCCGGCGCCAGTTATCAGGATTTGGGGCCGGTAATTCCGGCCATATACCAGATGTCTATCGGACCGGTTATTATGCCCAGGGATTTGCCCCAGGGCTTCTAATCAGCAACAAAGTCAAGCAACGAAAATGAGTCAGGGGAGCATCTCCTGACTCATTTTATTCCAGGATATTAAAACGATAGCCTACTCCCGGTTCGGTTAGGATAAAGCGTGGCTGGTTGGGGTCGCGTTCGATCTTCTTGCGCAGTTGGCTGATATATATCCTCAGGTATTGAGCGCATTCCTGGCTGGTATTTCCCCATATGTTGGTCAATAAAAAGCCATGGGTAACTACCTTTCCCGCATGGGAAACCAGTATTCGCAACAGATCGTATTCGGTAGGGGTCAGGTGGATTTCGCTGCCGGCCAGTTCCACATGACGCCGCGACAGATCAATTGACAAGTCGGCACTGTGCACGGTCGGTTCGTCCTTGAGGTTACCCTGGTGACGCAGGGCTACTCTGATGCGGGCTAGCAGCTCGGTCATGCTGAAGGGTTTGGTCAGGTAATCGTCAGCTCCTAGATCCAGGGCGTTTACCTTATCCTGATCTTGCCCGCGTACCGATAATATTATAACAGGGATCTTGCTCCATTCCCGGATTTGCTTGATAACCTCCGGCCCCTCCAGATCAGGCAGCCCCATATCCAGTATGATGACATCCGGGCGGTTCACGGCAGCCTGATATAGCCCTTCCTGGCCGCTGGCCGCTTCCAGAAAGACATAACCATGCGCGGTAAATCCGACCTTAAGCAGCTTGCGGATCTCGACCTCATCATCAATCACCAGTATCTTGGCTCCCTTGGACAAAGCAATCACCTTCTATTTCATTTCTCCGACGGGGAACACCCTCTCGCCTATCGGCAGGGTAAAGGTAATGACCGTGCCATGCTGCCAAGGGGTTTCCGCCCAAATTTTGCCGCCGTGGGCTTCCACAATGCCCCGGCAGATGGACAGGCCCAACCCGGTTCCGCTGACATTGCCGGGAGATTGCAGGCGATAGAATTTCTCAAAAATCATTTGTTCGTCTCCCGGAGCGATCCCATTGCCCTGGTCAGTCACGGATATTCTGAATTCATCGCTGCCTTCTTCAACCTGCACCGTTATCTCACTGGATGGCGGGGAATACTTGACGGCGTTATGCAGCAGATTGGTCAGTACTTGTTCAATCAAGGCGAAGTCCACTTTAATCAAACCGGTCTTTTCCGGTATGATAACCCGTACCAAGTGATCTTGCAGTATCTCCTTATTCTCCCGCAGGGTAACCCCGATGATATCCTGAATATCGTACCAATCCTGATTTAAATGCAGGTACCCGCTTTCCAGGCGGGCCATATCCAGCAAGTTGCTGACTACCCGGTTCATCCGCAGAGCCCCCCGTTTTATACTGGAAAGCAAGGCTGACTTTTGCTCCGCGTTGTACAAATCGTTGTCATCGACCAGACTGGAGACAGCTCCTAGAATGGAGGCCAAGGGGGTTTTCATGTCATGCGAAACCGAGTTGAACAGGGCGGTGCTCAACCGCTCCCGTTCTTCCAGGGTTTTTATATTCTGCGCCTCTTCCGCCAAACGCAAACGCAGCACCCCCAGAGCGGCCAACCCGGCTGAGGCCTCAACCACATCAACCTGCTCCGGGGTAAGTTCATGGTTGGCCTTGATTCCCAGCACTCCGAGGGTCTGCTCTTCAGTTTTTATGGGGAAATAAACGCCGAAAGCCCGAGGTAAATGCTCGGTGCCTTCTCCGCACCGCTGCGAATGACTGAACGACCATTCCGCCGCATCTGCTTTATAAGCCTCGGCTACCAGGGCGCCCAGGGTATTGCTGGCGGCGATGATGGTCAAACCATTGCCGTTTTTTGGCAGGCACATCACCACATCGGCATTAAGAGTGGTTGCGATATGCTGCACCACCATATCAGCCAGCAGTTTGATGTCGGCCAGGGCTGATAAACCCTTGGCCAGATCATACAGGTCCTTGGTTCTGCTCTCTCGGTTGATGGCTTCCCGCATGCGCAGACGCAGATTATCGGCCATGCTGCCGGTGGTCCAGGCTACCACTATAAACACCGCAAAACTGATCAGGTAGCGGGCGTCATCCACTGCCAGGCGAAAAACCGGGGGGACAAACAGCACATCAAACAATACCACGCTGACAACCGCCACGGCTATTGACGGGGCCAGTCCCAGGACAGCCGCGGCAAATACCACCGGCAGCAGGTATAACATACCAATGTTGGTCAACCCCAGATAATGACCGTAATACTTGCCCAGAATAGTGACCAGAGCCAGCAGAAGCGCGGCCAGCAACAATCCCCAGAAGGATTTTTGACGCAATAAATACATGTTTCTGGTTATGATATTCGTTATGTTTTGTTCATGAGGCGATGATTCCTTGTTCATCGACTTCCCTCTCTTAACCAGCTCCCTGCCTTTATGAACTCATTCTAATGGGAGTTTGCCAGTATAGCAATCCCAGCAAGCATATTAATAAATCAGAGCTCTTTATCCGAGTCCGCCAGTTTTTGCCCGGCTTTTTGCTGGCGATAGCGCTTCAAATCCTCCAGATAGAAGGGGATGATCGATACGATAACATTATGCTTTTTCAGCATGGCATTGGCGATGAAGAAGCTGGTATTGTTATGCAAGGCCATTTCCCAGCGCCGTGAAACAAGGAACTGCGGCAACAGAACGGTGATAATGTCGCCCGGCTTAGAGGCGTGTTCCTCGGAATCGATATATTTGGTCAGCAGATTGACTACCTCACGATAGGGCGAATACTTGATAACCAACGGGATGTTGGTGTTGAGCATTTCCCATTTGTGTCTCAGCTTATCGGCCTCCCCCGGGTAGATCTCCACATGAAAGGCCTCCACATTGGGGGTCAAGCTGCGGGCATAACGCAGGGCCTTGACTACCATAACATTCAGACTGTCGATAGGTACGATTACATGGTGTGAATAATGGACGTTAAGATCCAAGTATGGCAAGTACTCATTGGGAATGTCCAATTGTTTGGCTACCATGATATAGTGGTGTTTGATCTTCAGCATAAGGGCGATTAACAGCGGAACCACCAGGAAAACGATCCAGGCTCCTTCGGTGAATTTGGTGATGCCGATTACGCAGACCGCTATACCGGTGACCATTGCGCCCAGACCATTGACGAAAGCCTTGAATTCCCAACCGGGGGAGCGCTCTTTGAACCAGTGCACTACCATACCGGTCTGCGACAGGGTGAAGGAAGTGAAAACACCTACTGCATATAAGCTTATCAATAGGTGCGTGTCAGCTTGGAATATAATGAGCAGCAATGCGGCGGCCACGCTCAACATAATAATGCCGTTGTTGAAGTTTAAGCGGTGCCCGCGCATGGATAACTGCCGGGGAACGAAGCCATCCTGAGCGATCACTGACAAGAGGGTGGGAAAGCCGCTGTAGGCGGTATTGGCCGCCAGGCCGAGAATTAATGCAGTGGTGGCAGCAATAATATAGAACATTGCCCCCTTGCCGAAAATGCTTAAGGTAAGCTGGGTTATCACTGTCTGCCGGGGATTGGGCATTACTTGAAATGCATGGGCAAGAAAAGCCACACCGCCAAAGCAAACAATAATCGAAACTGCCAGAAGTATATAAACAATCTTGGCATTCTTGGAAGCCGGCTCCCTGAAGTTGGGAACCGCATTGCTGACTGCCTCTACTCCTGTTACTGCTGAGCAACCGGAGGCAAATGCACGGATAATCAGAAAGATTGTTACTGCCTGTGTCCCCATAGTGGCCGCCGCTTGTTGTGGAACAGCAGAACTTGATAGATCACCGCTTATAAATTTGGTTGATCCAGCAATAATCAAGGCGATCATAGATAAAATAAAGGCGTAAGTAGGAATGCTGAAGATTCGCGAAGATTCCCGTATCCCACGCAGGTTGCCCACTGCCAACAGAAATACCATAAGCAATGAGATGGCTACCCGATGGGCGAACAGGGATGGGAAAGCCGAGGTGATAGCAGCAGTTGCTGCAGCGATACTAACAGCCACGGTCAGAATATAGTCTACCGAAAGGGAAGAACCGGCTACCAGGCTATATATGGTCCCCAGGTTTTCCTTGGCTACTACATAAGCTCCGCCACCGTTGGGATAAGCATCCACTACGTGGCGGTATGAGAAAACCAGGATCAGCAATAGAGCAATGATGGCCAGAGCTATCCTTGGCATCCAAACAAAGGATAACATGCCAACGGCCGGTACCAGGACCAGCAGTATTTCCTCCACGGCATAAGCTACCGAGGAGATAGAGTCGCTGGATAATATGGGCATCCCCCAGAAGACATTCAGCTTCTCATCAGCTAACTGACTGCTGGCCATGCTCTTGCCGAAAACGAATCTCCCGAGATCTCTCAAAACCATATAGAGTACCTTCCTTCACTATTGACTCAAGGGGATGGCATAACCTAACCAAGCAATCTATGGATTATCAACGGATTTAGTATAGTCACTTAGGTATAAATAATCTGTATGGAACAAGCGGTGTAGGTGTAAATAAGTTATATATATCAACCGGGTTTAAGAAATAAAGGGCGGATGCCGGAAAACCATTTGTCAAAAGAGTGAAAAGGGATAGGGGCGGGGGAAGAGCCTCCTGGAACAAAATTAGCATATCTATTGGATATTACTTAGTATCGCTATAACAAATGTGTATAATTAATTCATGGAAAAGGGTAAGGAGATTTTTTCTTCCATCGAAAACCATCCCAACTCGCTGGCATAATTATTTATACTATCTGTTCATCTAACGACCTGCCCAGGGTACCATCTATCTTCTGCTGCATCAAACTTTGTATCGATTCCAGCATAACTAGCACTTACAGCCGGCTTGTAAACTGTCAATTGTTCTCTTTTTCTGAGAACCCCTCGTTAAAAGCCATGTATTATCCCAACATAATTGAATACATTTTATTGAGAATTGTTTCCAGCAATGGTGCCAATTCCGGGCTTTACTGAATCCAATTTAAGGCTCTTCCTGGAGCATCACGCTTTATTAAATAAATAGAAGGGGGTATGCAAATGAGAATGGCTATTATGGGGGCAGGCTCACTGGGGACTATTATTGGAGCCTTGCTGTGTAAGGCCGGGCAGGAGGTTGACTTGATCGACAGCAACCACGAACATGTCCAGGTGCTGAATGAAAAGGGAGCGACTGTGGTTGGCAAAATGGAGTGCTGTGTACCGGTCAAGGCGCTGAAACCCGAGATGATGACCGGGGAATATGACATCGTCTTGTACCTGGTGAAGGCTACCCATGACGAAGAGGCTCTGCCGCAGGTCAAGCAGCACCTGAAAAGCAACGGCTTTGTAGTGACCATGCAGAATGGGATACCCGAAGAGCGAGTGGCCGCAGTGATAGGAAGAGACCGTACGCTGGGCTGCGCCATCGGCTGGGGGGCTACCTGGGTCGAACCCGGAGTTTCCATGCTTACCTCCGAAGTTGAGAAAATGACTTACGATATCGGTGAACTGGACGGCAGCGACAGTGAACGGCTGTCTCTGCTGGCCGATATTTTGAAGGCAGCGGGAACACCGGAGAAAACCAGCAACCTGCTCGGTATCCGCTGGACCAAGCTGACGGCCAACGCCACCTTCAGCGGGATGTCTACCGTCCTGGGCGGCACCTACGGCGATGTTTTGGATAATCCCAAGGCCAAGATGTGCGCGGGCTACATCGCCCGGGAAGCCCTGGCGGTTACGCGGGCTGCCGGGGTCACACCGGAGCTTATCCAGGGCTTCGATATTCGCTACCTGGACTTCCATAATCAGAAGGAACTGAATAACGTGATGCCCATCTATGATATTATTTTCGGACCGCACCGCGCCTTGAAAGCCAGCATGCTGCAGGATCTGGAAAAGGGCTACCAGTGCGAAATCGACGCCATCAACGGGGTGATTTCGGAGTGGTCAGCCAAATACGTCGTGCCCACGCCGGTCAATGACAAGGTGGTGGAAATAATCAAGGCCATGCAAGCCGGGCAAATGAAGGGCAGCGTGGCTAACCTCGATCTGATCGAATTGCCGGAATTACCCGCAGAATAAAGAGGAGGAATGAAAATGAGCGTTAAGAGAATCATCACCTGTGCGGTCACCGGGTCCATACATACCCCGAGTATGTCGGAGTATTTGCCGATCACACCCGAGGAGATAGCGGACAACGCACTGGGTGCCGCGGAAGCGGGCGCCGCTGTGGTACACATCCATGCCCGCAACCCGGAGAATGGCATGCCCAGTCCCGATCTGGGTTTGTTCAAAGACATCATCGACCGTATCCGCGCTAAAAACCAGGATGTCATTATCTGCATAACCACCGGCGGCGGGGCCGGCATGACAGTTGAACAAAGGGCGGCTGTCATCCCCGAGTTCAAACCCGAACTGGCTTCCTGCAACCTGGGAACCATCAACTGGGGAATGTTCCCCATGCTGAATCGGGTAAAGGAATTCAAATTTGAATGGGAACCGGCCCTGCTGGAGTGGTCGAAGCAGGCTATCTTTCAGAATACCTTTGCCGATCTGATGACCATTACCGGTATAATGCAGGAACATGGCGTCAAACCGGAATTCGAGGTATATGATGTCGGCCATCTCTACAATTGCGGTTACCTCCTACTAGCCGGATATGTCAAACCCCCGGTCCATCTGCAGTTTGTCACCGGCATACTGGGCGGCATCCAGGCCACGCCCTATGATTTGATGAATTTGCACACCACCGCCGAGCGGGTATTAGGCCATGGCAACTACACCTGGTCGGTGATCGGCGCCGGTAAACAGCAGTTCCCACTTTGTACCATGGGACTCATCCTGGGCGGGCATGTCCGGGTGGGACTGGAGGACAATGTTTACCTCAGCCGGGGGGTAAAGGCCAAGAACAATGCCGAACAGGTAACCAAAATGGTCAGGATCATGAATGAACTGGACCTGGAACCGGCTACACCGGATGAAGCCCGTGAGATTTTGGGACTCAAGAAGTAATATGCGGTAAAGGATGTGTAAACCATCATGAAAGTATTGTGGCAGCCAACTTCTGATCAAATCGCCCGGGCCAACATGACCAGATTTACCGGTATGGTAAACGAAAAATATGGTTTAGCAATCAACTCATATACCGAGCTGTACGAGTGGTCGATCCAAAATATTGCCCACTTCTGGGCCGCTATGTGGCAGTTCGGGGATATCATATCCTCGCAGGGCTATAGCGATGTCTTGCAGGAAGGCGAGGACATGCTGGGCGCCCGCTGGTTTGCCGGGGCCCGGCTCAACTTTGCCGAGAACCTGTTGCGCTACCGGGATGATCGCATAGCTCTGGTAGCGGTGGGCGAACGCGGCACTATCCGCCAGATGACCTATGCCGAGCTGTATGAGAAGGTCGCCGGCATGGCCCGGTCGCTTCGGCAGGCCGGCATTGTGGCCGGTGACCGGGTGGCGGGCTATCTCCCCAATATTCCGGAATCAATCATCGCCATGCTGGCCGCCAGCAGCATCGGAGCCATATGGTCTTCCTGCTCGCCCGACTTCGGCTTCAAGGGAGTAGTGGACCGCTTTGGCCAGATCGCTCCCCGCATACTGTTTTGCTGCAACGGCTACTATTATAACGGCAAACACTATGATTCCCTGGATAAGGTGGCGCAGATAGCCGAAGAGATATCGTCGATAGAAAGGATCGTAGTGGTGCCCTTTGCCGCTGACGGGAATATGGATATCAGCGCAATTGATAAGGCGGTATTCTACGATGATTTCATTTCCCGCGATGGGGGGGAGATCAGCTTTGCGCAGCTGCCCTTTGACCATCCCCTCTATATCATGTATTCCTCCGGCACGACCGGTGCTCCCAAGTGCATGGTCCACGGCCAGGGCGGGACCCTGATCCAACACCTTAAAGAACTGATGCTGCATACCGACCTGACCCGGGATGACACCATATTCTACTTCACCACCTGCGGCTGGATGATGTGGAACTGGCTGGTCAGTTCCCTGGCAGTCGGCGCGACCCTCTTACTCTACGAT
>Ga0209340_1001196_pt1 | contig 20276 bp, 15 predicted proteins | sample EPASupsiteSAE323_FD_187266 | JGI IMG/M metagenome (GOLD analysis project Ga0209340, IMG submission 187266) | Bioremediated contaminated groundwater from EPA Superfund site, New Mexico - Sample SAE3-23 (SPAdes) (version 2) | ecosystem: Environmental > Aquatic > Deep subsurface > Groundwater >... | reverse complement strand
TTTCAAAAAATCACATCATATTCTTCCCTGATCTTTGTCTTAATTTAACCGCGAATGGATGCTTTTTGTGTCTGTGTCCATCAGTGGTTAAAATAAAAACGCCACCTCGTCGCATCAGACATAGTCCACTAATACACCGCGAAGTGGTTGACCAATTGAGAAAGACACAGTATAATAAGGACAGGAGGTATTATCAAACATGCGCTTATGGCAAACAAACCCGTTTGAAGCAGTGACATTTACTTTCGGCGAAGGAAGCCGCGTAAAAGATTCATCAGGGAAATGGTATGTGGATATGATGGCGGGTACATGGTGCAATATCCTTGGATATAACCACCATAAATGGATCCATGCAACACAAACCCAACTCTCAAAACTAACCCACGTGGGATGGTATTTCATCACAGAAGAAATAAACCATGCATTATTAAAACTATCCGAAATTCTTCCCCCGGAACTGGACAGCGCAGTATTCCTGAATACAGGAAGCGAAGCAGTGGAATTATCATTGAAACTGGCCCGCGCAGCTACTGGCGGAGACGAAATCGTTGTGTTCGAAAGAGGTTACTACGGCGCAACAACGTATGCAATGACCCTTTCAGAAGCAGGTCGCAATTCCCAATTCTTACCGGCTTTTAAAAATATCCACCGCCTCCCCCTTCCGAATTGCCACAAATGCCCGATGGGCTGCCCTGGAACTTGCGAAAACAAATTCCCCTGCCTCTCCATTCTCGAAAAATTAGCTGAAAAAAAAGAAAACCGACTCGCTGCCGTTCTCTATGAACCGGTAATCGCAGGCGGAATATTTCCTCCTCCAATCGGTTTCGGTGCCCGCGTGAAAGAACTGGCTTCCCAATGCGGAGCGCTTTTGATTTCAGAAGAAGTTACAACCGGCATCGGACGCACGGGCAAATGGTTCGGATTCCAACACGAAGCAATGACCCCGGATATCCTGGTCATTGGTAAAGCAATAGGTGCAGGTTTACCGGTAGCCATGGTTGTTACTTCTGAAAAAATAGAAACCGAGTCGAGAAATACTATGGGCCGCCACGTCCAATCCCACCAGAACGATCCATTCTCCGGGCGTATCGCTTCCGCTGTAATCTCGATTATCCAGGAAGAAAAACTGGTGGAACGCGCTTCCCATTCAGGCCATTATTTAATGGATTCGCTGAAACGTCTCCAGGAAGAGAAAAAAGGGTTTATCTCAACCATTCGCGGAAGAGGTCTGATGATTGGAGTTGAATTAACCCCCGAAGTGGCTGGAAAAGGACCGGAAATCACCAAACATATAATGGAACTGGGTTTCATTGTCGATTATCATGTTCCTACTTCTACCTACCGCTTGTTTCCTCCCTATGTGATTACCGAAAAAGAACAAAATGATTTCGTCAAGGCTTTAGGACAATCATTCGACGACTTGAAAAAATAAAGAAATAAATGGAGGCAACAATGGATTTCGCCAATTCTTATGAAGATAAAGTTCGCGCAGAAGCGTATTCGAAACTTGAATTTCCAGGCACATATTATCTTGCGTACAGGGATTTGCCGGAGATATTTGCAGCACACGCGAAGGGAATCCGCGCCCTCGATTTCGGATGCGGAACAGGACGTTCAGCTCGCTTCCTGAAAAAACACGGATTCAACCCGACAGGTATCGATATCTCACCGGATATGATCTCCAAAGCAAAAGAATTCGATCCTTCGGGTGAATATATCTGTATTGAAGATGGAGATTTCAACCGTTTTGAAGAAAACCCCTTTGATTTGATTACTTCCATTTTTACATTCGACAATATCCCCGGTTTCGAAAGAAAAGTACGATTGTTCTCCGGGCTCCGCAAACTCCTCAAGCCCGACGGAGTACTCATAAGCCTGGTTTCATCACCGGAAATATACACTCACGAATGGGCGTCGTTTTCGACAAAAGATTTCCCGGAAAACAAATCCGCCCGTTCCGGCGATAAAGTCCGGATCATCCAGACGGATATCGAAGACAAACGCCCGGTCGAAGATATCCTGTGGACAGACGAAAGCTACCGCGAAGTCTACACAGCGGCAGGATTAACCCTTGTCAAAACCTATAAACCGATGGGAAAAGTAGAGGAACCGTTTAAATGGGTGAATGAAACGCGCGTTCCTTCTTGGGTTATCTATGCCCTAAAACCTGCCTCTTAGTAAGAGGTTACAGGATACCAGCAGTAGTCCAAACGTTTTTAACTATCAGAAATTTTTGCCCTCACCGCGGGTACTCAATACCCTTTTAAAAGGATACTGAGTACTCATGGTGGAGCCAAAATTCTCATGAGAGGAAATTATGGCAGCAAAAAAACGACTTGTATTTGTTGTGAGTCTTCTTATCGTATTATTCCTGGCAATCGTATTCCAGGTATTAAAGCTTGTTCACAATGTGAAAGAGATCAAACGTGTATCGATGGAAAATTCGAGGAATGAAGGAAAACGTGTTGGGTCTTTCCTGGATACCGAATTTAGCAAGATTGAAGCGGCTGCACTGGCATTCTCGAATGAATTGGTTTCGGGTAAAATCCCGGGAGAGAAACTTCCTGACCGTATGAAACAGACTTTGAACGAATTCCCGGAAGCGTTCGGATTCGGGATTGCATACGAACCTTATGCTTATAAACCCGATATCAAACTGTTTGCACCCTATTTCATACGAAATGGGAAAGACCTGGAATACAGGCAGATCGATAAAGTTTATGATTATACTTCAAAAGAAGAACAATGCAAATGGTACTATGAGACACTCGAACGTAAAATCAACGGATGGCTTGAACCTCATAAAGGAAGAGTAAGCGGTACTCTTCTGGCTGAATATACAATTCCTCTCTACTCCCCGGCAGATAAAACCAGATCGAAACCGCTGGGTGTTCTCTTCATCAATTATTCGCTGGAAAGTTTAAAAAAGACAATGTTATCGCTTCAATTAGGCAAATCGGGATACGGCTTTATTATTTCGAGGAAAGGTAAATTCCTGGCACATCCGAGGCAGGAGTATGTAAGTGAACAAAAAACAATTTCCGATGTCCTTGGCGATTTGAAAGAAACCGAAAAAAGAAAAATATATAAAGCAATTGAAAATCTTAAAAACAAAGAATATGGAATATTAGAAGTCAAGAGTGAGACTTCAGGGTTGACGCGGATAATGTTTTTCCAGGATATACCATCGACAGGGTGGTCGTTGGTTGCGGTGTTCCTTGAGCATGATATACCGGTAGACCGTGCATTACTGAATCATGGGATAATGTGGATCATCATAACATCGATTCTTTTCTTCGGGTTGCTTTTTAGTTTAATATTCAGAGTATTCGAAGGGGCTACTCCATCGCTTTGGAAACTTTCTGTGGTCGTTTCCCTTTTAATATGTATTGGAATATTTGTAATATGGAACCTGGATTATGATTCCCAGAATTCTAATGATGTCAAACGTGTTAAATTATTCGATAAAACGACCCTGTCCGATTATTTACATGAAAATACATCGGGAAACCGTATCAGCATACCTACCGGTGTTTTCATTCAGTCCCTGGAATTTACATCAGCTAATAATGTAACGCTTACCGGTTATGTCTGGCAAAAATACAGGGATGATATCCCCGCTGAAATCGAACGGGGAATCTTTTTCCCGGAATCTGTTGACGGTTCAATCGATGAAGCGTACCAAAATAAAAACGAAACCGGCGTTACGATCGGTTGGAATTTTAAAACCACATTGCGCCAGCCGTTTGATTATTCAAGGTATCCGCTTGACCAGAAAGACGTCTGGCTTCGAATCTGGCCTAAAACAATCAACAGGAATGTCACTCTTGTTCCGGATTTCGATTCGTATGAAATGATGAACCCGGGTTCTCTCCCCGGGATTGAGAAAGATATCGTCCTGTCCGGGCTAAATCTGAGAGAAAGCTATTTTAGTTTTGTACCGAGGCGTTTCGATACCAGTTTCGGAATTGAAAAGTATGATGGACAAACCTTCCCGGAACTCTATTTTACAGTAATGGTGGACCGAAATATTATCGACCCGTTTATCAGTTTCCTTCTTCCTGCGATTGTAGTCGCTGGGATTATTTTTTCGCTGTTTCTCATTATTACAGAAGTAAAAGAACGTGTAGAGAAATTCGCGTATAATTGTGCGTTTATATTGGGAGCTGCAGCAGGTCTTTTCTTTTCCGTTATCATTGCACATTCGCAGTTGAGAAATTTCATCCAGGTCAATGAAATTGTTTATCTTGAATATTTCTACATCATTCTTTACCTGATGATATTATTGCTTGCAGTGAATTCGTTTTTATTCTCTCTTGGTTCCAGGTTCAAATTTATTTCTTTCCGGGATAACCTGATACCGAAAGTTCTCTACTGGCCGTTTGTACTCACCGTATTATTCTTAATAACCGTGAAAACATTTTATTAAAAGAAATTAAAAGCGAATATAATCTGCTTTGATCTTTATTAAGCCACAGAGGACTCATCGTGGAAAAGCCGCAACCAAATTTTTTAGCCACAGAGGGCACAGAGGACACCGAGTAATGACAGAAAAGAAGAAGATAAGAGGCGAAGAAGAGAAGCAGGATTTATGCGGCTCGCGCCAGTTTAGCGCCAGGGGTGCAACCCCCTCACACCCACACTCATACTCACACAATTTCGCCCTTTGCACTTTACTTAAACCCATGCGGCAATAATCGTTTTGTTTTCCATTTCGATGGTTTGAAAGGGTTCAGCCGCTGTGCATTCCTTTCTCAAATCAAAAATCAATAAGTAACCGGTTTCGACGTGCTGTGCATCCAGGTACGCGCATAATTGTTTCAAACCTTCCCGGTGGTATGCTTCGCCGCGCCAGGTTTTCAGTTCGATGATGTATTTCTTATTATCGAATGTAACGACAATATCCAATCTCCTTTCTTCTGAGATCTGCACTTCCTTGAAATCGAAACCTCTTCCATTAATAATAGGCCGCAAAAACGCTAAAAACAAAAGCCTGCCGTTCCGTTCCAGGAAGTCGCTGTCTTTCTGGCAATAGTTTTCTTTCATGAATTGCTGGAATTTCCGGAAAATAATTTGTACGTCGAGAACGCCTGAATTATCAAGATAACTTGAAGTAGGACGCGGGAAATTCACTGCACCTGCGGAAGTGATTTTGGAAGCCATATAATTATAGATTATTTGCTCATATATGCGGTTATGAACCCGTACTCTCCCCTGTTCTTCTTTCAACATTCCATACAAAACCCCGAATTGAATCAAAGGGTCGTGCTGGTTATACATGAAATCCGCACCATTGATTACTATTTTAAAAATATACTCATACAGGTCGGGGGAATTTTCCAGGTTCTGGATCAGGCTGTCGAAATTCGTATTGCTTTTCCTGAGAGTCATTTGAAAGGCTTTCTCCAGGTCTTGTTCATCCCATTCTTTCTTTTTTCCTGTGGAATGAGCGGGTAATACTTCTTCGTCGATAATTTTACATAAGTAACTCACAAGAAAGGGATACCCGGATGTTAAATGAAATATTTTGTCTGCAATGAGATTGATATCAAATCCCATTTGATGATCTTTGACATAATCTGCCAACATGGTTTTGATTTCACCGGGAGAAAAAGAGAGATCGACATTAAAATCAACTGCGATATTCCAGGGGCTGTTGAATTTAGCCTCGCTGTCTGACCTGAGTTTGAGTTTCAATGTCTTTATATCGTGAACACCTGCCAGGATGACACTGTGAAATGTAAACTCACCTTCATCTTTCCTTTTTAAGAATTTATTCCTGAGCATACCGAGAAAATCGAGGAATAATTGGTTATTGCTGCTTTTATCCACTTCATCGATCATGAGGACGATTTTTTTCCCTGCAATTTTAACAAGCTCTCGAATCCATACGCCAAGCTTATCCATACGATCCGGGATAGGTGTAGTATTAAGGTATGTTATTAGTTTTTCATTACCGGAAGAGATAAATCCACCTTTTAATAACATCACAAATGCATCTATGAATACAACCGCATCCCTGAACCCTTCCTGACCAATCCCTTCAAAACTGATATTAAGAGGAAAATAATCATCGGTATTCTTCATGAACCGGTTTAGCATATTAAGGGTTGTTGTTTTCCCGTATTGGCGCGGACGGTTAATTACGAAATACTTCCCACGCTCAATCATATCAAATATACTGGAGATTTTAGCAGAAGTATCTACCATATAATGTTCTTCCGGGAAGCACGAACCGGTTACATTAAATTCTTTTAACATCATCGAACCTCATTCTTTATACTAATTCCTGGTTTTAATATACTATCAATTTCATTTGGTGTCAATGATAATCCTGTTTTTTTAATCTTTTGTATGCTCTACCTTCTTCAGGAAATCCTTTATTATTTTGGTCTCCTCGACAAACTCCAAAAGAAAGGCATCATGCCCATACGTGGACGGGATTTCAAAATAGACTGTATCTATATTCCTTGACTCGAGATACCTGACAATCTCCTGAGACTGCCACGACGGATACAACCAATCGGATAAAAACGATATCACCAGGAATTTTGTATCGATTTTCAGGTTTGCAGGAATAAGCTTTTCCCCGGATACATCAAAATAATTAAGCGCACGTGTAATATACAAATAACTGTTTGCATCGAACCGCTTGATAAAATTATTCCCATGATAATGAAGATAGCTTTCGACTTCAAAATCAATATCGAACGAATAACTTAATTCACCTTTTTTGAGTTTGCGGGAGAATTTATCTTCCATCGAGATTTCGCTCATATAAGTAATATGTCCCAGCATACGGGCGACGGATAATCCCTGGACAGGACCCGGACCATCGTAATAATGGCCGTTGTTCCAGTTCGGGTCTTTCATAATTGCCTGGCGTCCCACTTCGGCAAAAGCAAGCTGCTGGGCGGATTGTTTCCATGCTGTCGCAATGGGAATGGTAGAGCGAATGCGTTCCGGGTAAGAAGCAACCCACTGCAACGCCTGCATCCCTCCCATCGAACCCCCGGACGAACTCAATAATTTATCGATACCCAGATGATCGAGTAAACGTCTCTGCGCTTCGATCATATCTTTTACCGTGATAACCGGGAAATCCAAACCGTAAGGTTTCCCGGTTTTGGGATTAATCGAAGAAGGCCCTGTGCTGCCTTTGCATCCGCCAATTACATTGGAACAAATCATAAAGTATTTATCCGTATCGAACGCTTTACCGGGTCCGATCATATCATGCCACCAACCCGGACGGGTTTCATCTCCTCGAAACCCCGCCGCATGTGCATCATGTGTTAATGTATGCTCAATCATAATGGCGTTGGATTTATCTGCGTTCAACTGCCCATACGTTTCATACGCAATCGTAACTGGAGCCAGGACCTGCCCGGATTCGAGTAAAAGCTCTTCACCCGGTTTATCGCCAAACGTGTAATAGTGTGTTTCAATATGGCCTAAGCCTGAGTTGTCTAGTTCATGTTTCATGGTTTTCATTTTATCTTAATTTTATTTAAATCACAATTATCAAAAGTTTTTGGGAGTGCAGAACCCTTTTTTCAAAAAGGGTTTTGCCCGCCGGAGGCATTTATTTTGTCAACGCCTGGTCGATATCGTTTAGAATATCATCTATGTGCTCAATGCCAATAGAAAGCCTTATGAAATCAGGAGTAATTCCTGCCTGTTCCTGTTCTTCGGGAGAAAGCCTGCTGTGCGTTGTAGTAGCAGGATGAATGGCAAGGGTCCTGGCATCACCGATATTGGCAAGATGAGAAACCAGTTTGAGGTTTTCAATGAAGGCTTTACCCGCGTTGATTCCGCCTTTTATTCCAAAGCCGAGGATTGCGCCCGCGCCTTTTGGGAAATATTTTTGAGCACGTGGGTATTCTTTATTAGTTTCCAGGCCCGGGTAGTTAACCCATTCGACAGAAGGATGAGGGGAAAGAAATTTCGCGACAGCAAGAGCATTTTCACAGTGGCGGGGCATACGGAGATGAAGAGTTTCGAGGCCCTGCAAAAACAGGAACGCATTGAAAGGTGAAAGCGCGGGTCCGAGATCTCTCATTAAAGTCACGCGCGCTTTGACAATATAGGCGATGTTGCCAAAGGGTTTCAGTTTTTCCACCAAATCTTCTCCGTGGTATCCCGGATCGGGACCTGAGATTAAGGGGAATTTCCCGTTGGTCCAATCGAATTTACCTGAATCGATAATCAATCCGCCGATAGAGTTTCCATGTCCGCCGATGAATTTCGTCGTGGAATACACCACGATATCTGCGCCGAAATCAATCGGTTTAAGGATATAGGGGCTTACTGTGTTATCTATAATAAGAGGTATGCCGTGTTGGTGTGCAAGTTTGGATAATTCGGAAATATCTGCCACATCCAGTGTAGGGTTCCCGATCGTTTCCGCGTAGATCGCTTTGGTTTTCGGGGAGATCGCTTTCTCGAAAGCATTCAGATCGTGGACCGGTACGAAATGGGTTTTGATGCCGAAGCGTTTGAACGTGTGGTTCAGCAGGTTATTGGTTCCGCCGTACAGTCGGTTGCTTGAGACGATTTCATCGCCTGATTGGGCAATATTTAATAATGCCAGTGAAATCGCAGATTGCCCGCTCGCGGTTGCCAGTCCTCCCACTCCTCCGTCCAGTGCCGCGACTCGTTTTTCAAAAACGTCTGTTGTCGGGTTTTGCAAGCGCGTGTAGATATTGCCGAATTGATTCAAAGCGAATAAATCGGAAGCGTGCTGTGTGTCGTTGAATATGTATGATGTCGTCTGGTATATCGGTACAGCTCTCGAACCTGTTTCTTTATCCGGGGTATGTCCCGCGTGGAGAAGTAAGGTTTCCGGTTTTAAGTTTTTATTTTCTAATGTCATTGTTGTTTCTCCTTTGTTTATCAGGTTTTTTGGGTGATTTTGGGCGTTTTGGCGGTTTAGGGGACAGGCAAATTTGTAAAGGGGACAGGCAAATATTTTTTTTGCTATCTCCTTTGGAATTGAAAAACTCATCGTGGATTGATTGGATCGCGTTTTCCCTGTCGTGTTTGGCGATGATGAAGTATATCGCTTCGTTGGAAGCACCCGCAGAGATCATGCGGATGTTGATATTGTGAATGGAAACAGCGGTGAACATCCGGGCGGCGATGCCCGGTGTTTCGAGGATTCCATTTCCAACCACAGCTATCACGGTGATATCTTCGATCGGTTCAATATGGTCTACCGAAGTTAAACCGGTGTTTCGTGAGATATTTAAACCGGTGTGCAGGTCTTCGTGTGCGAGAAGGATATTGATAGAGGTTTGGGCGGTGACGATGGATTTGATATTGATTCCCTGCTTGTTGAGGGCGGTTGTAACCTGGGCCATGATACCGGGTTTAATACCTACTCCTGCGCCGTGGAGTCTCAAAATACCGAAATCATCGCTGAATGTTACGCTTTTAATAACGCTGTCGCTGATAACGCCTTTGTTGCTGACGATTGAAACAGGTTTGAGGTCGTGGGTGAAGTCGGTAATATTAAAGAGTCGAATGGGGATATCTCGGTCGATGAGGGGTTCGAATGTACGGGGGTGGAGGATGCGTGCACCGAAATATGAAAGTTCAGCAGCTTCGTTATAGGTCAGGTTTTGAATAATGGAGGCATTCGGTACGACTTTCGGGTCAGCGCTCATGAACCCGGAGACATCTTTCCACAGATCGACGGAAGACGCATCGATGCATCGTGCGATTGCTGCTGCGGTGTAATCGCTTCCGCCTCTTCCAAGAAGGGTAACGCGCGAATCCTGGGAAATACCGTAAAAGCCGGGGACTACATAAATTTGCGACCCGGAAAGAAAATGCCTGACAATTTTTTCCGATAAGGCAAAGTCAACCGTCGCATTGCGATATTCCCCATTGGTGAATAAACCCAGTGTTTCCGGTAAGCATTCCGCACACGGGAGGTTTTCATTGTTTAGTAAAGCGGTGAAAACGAGTGCAGAGAGTCTTTCGCCGTAGCTCAGGATACGGTCTTCCACGAAGTCGGGAATATCGCCCAGGTAATGAATCCCGCGGAGGAATTTTTCCAGTTCGTCCAGTCTCTGGTTAATTTTTCCAAGTGTATCTTCTTTAATTGTTTGGTTTTCGATGTACAGGTCAATGATCTGGCGGTGAGATTCTTCCAACCCGGATTTCAGAATTGAAATTGCGCCTTCATCGTTTTTGACTTTACGAAGCGCTTTAACCAGCATATCCGTGACCCCGTACAATGCGGAAACCACAATAACAATCGGTTGTTGATAGAGTTTGACCACTTTCAGAATATTTTTGAGGTCTTCTTTTCGTTTGAGGTTTGAGCCTCCGAATTTGACAACGATTTTTTTCTCAGGCATGTGTCACCTTGTTAACATGCGATAGCCGTTTCGTATTGGTCGCAGAAGAGTTCGGCGTTGGCGATTGAGCCGCCTGCTGCGCCTTTGACGATATTATTTACCAGCAATGTAAAACCGATTCGATCTCCTTGTTTGCGAAGACGTCCGGTGAATACCTGCATTCCTGACGGTGTGCCCCAGAAACTCATTTTGGATTGGGGGAATTTATCATTCTCGCAATATACGATAGGTGAAACAGGCATAGTTGGAAGTTCTATGTTTTTCGATCTGAATGTAAAGTTTTTCCAGGCCTCAATAATATCCGTGATTTCGGTTTTCTTTTCAAATGTTATCCACACTGTTTCCAGGTGTCCGAAGAGAGTGGGGACGCGAACGCAGAAAGGGAATATATCGAATGATTGAGCCAGGATTTTTTGCAGTTCGATTTTCATTTTTTCTTCTTCCTGGTCGATGAAGGGAATCGTATTTCCTGAAATATCCAGTGCTGAGAGGCCGGGATATCCAGCACCTGAGACGGATTGGTACGTCGAAACGAAAACTTCTTTAATCCCGAACGGTTTCAGCGGAGCCAGTGCCACGGATAAACCGGTAGTCGAGCAATTAGCGTTTGTAATAACGAAGCCGTTGTGTGGGAATCCTTGTTTTTCAATAAGTGAGAGGGATTCCGGGTTGACTTCCGGGATAAGGATAGGGACGTTCGGATCGTATCTCATGGCACTGGCGTTTGAGAATACATAGAAATCATGTGCACGCAGTCCCGGTTCGATTGTTTTTGCTATATTCGCCGGGAGGGCTGAGAAAACGATTTGGACCTCTTTTTCTTTTAATTGAGAAATATCAAGTTCGTCCAGTTTTATATCGGATAGAGCTTCCGGCATTGGGTTTGGGAGAAGCCATTGGACTTCTTCACCATACGTTTTTCCTGCGCGGGCGTCGGAACCTGTAATAACTGTTAATTCAAAGAAAGGATGGTTAACCAGTTTGTCGAGGAACACCTGTCCAACCATTCCTGTAGCGCCTAATACTGCCACTTTTTTATTACTTGTTTTCATTTAAAATTCTCCTTATATTGTGCATTAAAGCACTATAAATAGAGGTATGGATATTTTACCATACGGGGAATAAAAATTCTCCGTTTCGGGACGTATTGAGGGAATGCCCTTTTATCCTATACGAATTGGTATAAAGTTACCCCCGTAAATTAGATACGGGTAAGGTATAGGGGTAGGGTAGGTGGGAAGTGCCCTTTCGGGCTTCACATTATCATGAAGTTTAAATAAAGCATGGCTGCCTCCTAAATACTATTGAGGATTTCTACCTCATCCGGCGGAACCACCTTATTCTTTATTTAAGAACAGGTTGGTGAGGGTTATGGGGCACCGGATTCCCTCGCCTCGTCTTCATAGCCTTCAGAAGCTAAATGAAGAAAGAAAAAATATCATACCACATAATGAACCGACTGTCAATTGGAAATTATAAAAATCCGGAATTATAAATTGATAGATTTGGGAGAAGCAACTTGTGGTCGGCAGTACTAATAATTATATTTTTAGGGCGTCCAAAGGACGCCCTTATAGTGAAGGTACTTCAATAATAAGCCGAATATATCTAAAATTAGTTTAAAGTACCAGGTTGTAGAAGCAAGACGTGCTAGTCGGTTCGACGATGACGACATACTGGAGATTGTTATCTTTTACAGGGACTTTAACTTCGACAAATTGACCCGCTGTTTGACTGGTTTTTATGATATCGGATTTCATAGTTAAAGGATCCATGTTTATCGCAAAAACATCTACATCGAGCCCTTTTATTTTCTCAGGGATCGGGACCTGGATATATTTTATATTGGATTGGTTTGAATCCTGGTTTGTATTTTCTTTTTTAACTTCGTTAAGTTTTACCTGTTGAACGTTTCCGACAATACGGCTCCAGCTTCCATCAGTAATAACATTGATAGCAAATATCTCCTTCTGAAGCGGTTCCATTTCTTTATATGAATTCCCTTTTTCAGCATATTTAACAGTCTGGAGTGAAACCCCTTTTCGTTTGCATTTCACTTCGATTTTCATGTTTTTTTCTTCATCAGGGAAAAACGACAGTTCGTAATAAGCCTGAGTATTTTTAAGGGTCTTAGCCAGAGTTTTTTTATAATCGATGTCTCCTTTGATATATTTTCCGCCGCCTTCTTCTGAGAAGGTTTTCAAGTTGTGTGTGTATTGAGTCGACTGTTCGGGAACAGAGTCGATAATGGTTAATGAACACCCACCATTATTTATTGCTTTTGCCGCATCTCCCATAAATTGAAAATATTTTGCAACCTTGGAAGCCATGAAAGCTGTAGTGAATCCGCCGGATATAATATAAACATGTTTCGGATTTGAAATTGTTTTTAAAGTATATTTTAATTGGAGTAGAGTATTAAAATAGTTTTTCAAAACATTCTGGTAAGAATTTGCGTCTGTTTTGGCCTCATTAATGAGCATATCGAGTATATTCGTTGATGCATCCAGGTCACCGATGGTGCCAGTGCTCCCTCTTGTGAAGCTATTGGGATTCCCGACCATGAAGCTGGACCCCATTAACGTGCGATCAAACTCTATCCGTTCTAGCTTACCCAGGTAACCGATTAATTTTTTCTTATCGTTTTCCGGTCCGCCAATATATTTGAATCCTTTCAGAAAACTACTCTCCATTACTACAAATGCATCAGATGAAGGACTTTGTTCGATAATTCCCTCGGCAATTTTTTTTGCATAAGCAAAACCCTTCTGCGTATTGGATAAGGAATCCACTACCAGGAAATTGATCCGGTCAGGGGATTGTAATTCGACGGGGTCACCTTGTTTATTGAGCCCAATGGTTTCAGCTCTTTTTTTCCCCTCTTGAGTGTAAGGAGATGAAAACAATGCGATTTCTACTTTTTTCCCGTCTACGAATAGCTCGATTTCTTCTTCTTTCAAGTCAAAAACAGGTTCGCCTTTTGCATCTATTGCAAAAATCGGGATAATCTGGGCACGAACATCCACGTCGTATGCCAGAGGATCGTGTTCCTGGTAGGTTTCTGCTCGGGGTAAGGATGGGATTACAAGCATAACAAAGACTGCTAAAATCAATAACATTGGTATTGTAAGATTCGATTTTTTAGACATATTTTCCTCCTTTGTTTATTTAATATGTCAATCTTCTTTGCATACAGGTTATATGTATCAAAACATTATCTTTGCTAAGCTAAATGACAAATTATGTTCTTTCTCCAGGCGACTTATGGTCACCTCTTTTATATTATACCCTTGATTAAGGGTTTTTGTCCAGATTTTATTAAAACAAAAAGCAATTCGCATTTTAGGAATTTTCTTGATGCTGACTTCTTGATAGTTCAAGCGTTCTATATTTCTATATATTTTATTTTGTGGTGGCACCTTCGCCAGGGATGCAATCCCAATACTGTTGACTTAGTGCCTCCGGCGGCCAAAAACCTTTTTGAAAAAAGGTTTCTGGACTTCCAAAAACTTTTGGTAATTAAAAGATTTTTTCTTAATTCAACAACATTGGGATGCAATCCCCTGTGGGTGGCCTGATAAACTGAAACTGTGACACTGACTCAGATAACAGACACACCGCGAAGCGGTTAAAGGGCAGGCATGAGGCCCACCCTTCAGAGAAAATGCTTGAATAATGATCCAAACTCGTCAAAAAATAGTTTACAATACCTGGTTGTATAGGCAGCGCGTTGAAAGGGGTTCCACAACAAGGATATATTGAACTTTTCCTTTTTTAATAGGAACTTCCATTTCCACTTGCGAGCCGGCCTTTTGATTAGTTAAATCGATTTGAGCTTTTAGGGTATTGGGATTCATATTCATTACCATTATGTCTACATTTAACCCTTTCATTTTTTCGGGGATAGGTATAAGGATTCGTTTAACGTCGCTATTTGAACTTTGTATTGCCTGGAAATTTGCTTTCTGTATTTTTCCTGCCATTCTGCTCCAGCTCCCACCAGTAACGACATTGATTGCAAATAATTCTTTCTGGAATCGTGACATATCTTTATAAGGATTTGTTTTTTCCAGGTTATTGATGGTATTCAATGTTACATCTTTTCGTTTGCATTTTACGTCTATTTTGATCTTTTTTTCAGTTCCTGGGAAGAAAGAGATTTCGTAATAAGCTTGTGTATTTTTCTTTATATCCGAAATGATTGTATTAAAATTTTTGTGACCGCCGAAATATTTTCCACCGCCTACAGATGCGATATGCTTTAAACTGTTGGTAAAACGCGGACTTTGCCAGGGGATGGGATCAATTATATTTAATGTACTTCCACCTGCATTGATCGCCTGGGCAGCACTGCCCATAAATTCATAATAATAGGGGAAGTTCGTCCCGAGCGAATCAGTAGCTACACCCCCTGATATTAAGTACACATTTTTGGAAATAGGAATGCTCTGGAACAGATATTTCATCTGGGAAACAGTTGAATAAAAATTATATAATATTTCCCGGTAGATTTGCTTATCAGTTTCCGATTTATTTTTCCCGGTATCCAAAATGAGCTTTGCGAGAGGATTTCCCGGTTCTCCTACTGTGTTAGAACTCAGACTCCATCTTCCGGAATTATCTAAACCGCCGCTTCCAGCTTTTAGATCTTCAGGTTTTGCTCCCATTTCTTTAAGCATTTCTCCGAGAGTAAAGCTTCGGTTTGCATCTATATTGGATAATTTTGATAATGAAGCGATTAATTTTTTTTTGTCTGTTTCCGGTCCTATAATATACAAAAGTCCGCGAAATGGATGACTTTCCATGATCACAAAAGATTCCTCAGGGGCGCTTTGTTTAATAATTCCTTCAACTATTCTTTTTGTATGTCTGATCCCGGCTTTTGTATTTGAAACCGAATCGATCAACATGAAATTGATTCGCCGGGGTTTTTTTAGGTTGAGGTCCAGTCTGCCGGTTGGGGATGGTTTGTTATTTTCCTTTTGGACTTCTTCCTGCATAGTATAAGCAGTAAACAATGTTATTTTTCCAGGTTTCCCGTTTATAAAGAACTCAATATCTTCTTCTTTCAGATCAAGTACAGGTTCGCCCCTGGTATCCACCGCATAGATCGGGATGATCTGGGCGCGAACCTCCACATCGTATTCCAGTGGATTATGCTCCTGGTAGTTTTCTGCTTGTATAAAGAATGGGATTGCAAGCATAACAAATACTGCTAAAACCAACAACACCGGTACTGTAAAGTTTGATTTTTTAGACATTTTTTCCTCCTTCGTTACTTTATATGTCAATTTTTTTCATATAGGTAAGATAAACTTTAAACTCTTAAACCATGATACATATAAGAGCATGATTCTTGCCAGGACAAACGGCATACTTTGTCCTTTTTTAAGGACACCCTTCTGTTTTTGAAAGTTTTGAACAGGATCAATATCCAATTCCCAACTCGAAAGATAAAGCACTTATAATTTCGGTTCTTAAATTAATATCCGTTATCTGCCCCATTTCCTGGACAAGACGTTTTTTATCGATCGTACGAATTTGATGACATAATATAATCGAGTCTTTTTGCAATCCGGATTTCATAGATGAAATAAATACTTCATTTGGATAAATATTTCTATTTGTTTTCATCGATGTTATCGGAAGTACATTTACACATGATAAAAGCTGGTTTATCTCTTCCTCACTAACAACCAGGACCGGACGTGTTTTTTCTTGCTCTGAACCAACTGTGGGATCCAAATTGGCAAGAAATATTGTCCATTTAAATTGAGACATTATTCCCACACTTCGTTGTCTACATTAACAAAATCCCTCTCTACTTGTCCTTTATCCTCTAAAAACATTGGATCAAAAGCAGCGCGTTTCATTTTATCAATCTTCGCCTTGAAATCATTTTGTTTATTAACAAGAAGAATAACTTCGACCATATCGTCTTCGTCGAGGTAGTCCGGGACTTTTATTTTTAATTCATGATTCCCGGGAATTCGTACTATCTGTCTTATTGCTTCCATAATTGCCTCACAGCCATAATTATAGTTCTTTTAAATAAAATGTCAATGAGAAAAGGGGTACACTAAAAAAATTTTGATAAGTGCGAGTAGGGGCGTCACCCTTCTGCCTCTTCGCTGCATTTTTACCCGTGCGAAGCACACAACTTCCATTAATACTTAATAATTTTCAATTAATAATTAATAATTCACCCCCTTCACCCTTCACATTTCTCACTTCTACTTCTTTTTTTGCCTGTCCCCTTCAACTGTTGACTTCCATACCGGGATCGATTATATTTATCATGGTTAAAGATAAACCGGACCGGGTCAAAAAAGAGGCATACCATGAACGACTGGAAGAATTGTTTTGTATGTATTAAATGCAATACGAAATTTTCACTGGATGAACCACGCTGGAAATGCAACTGCGGCGGATTGCTGGATATCTGTTTCAAACCGGCTTTCCCGATGGATAAAATAAAAAACAGGAAACCAGGTATGTGGCGTTACCGCGAAGCTGTCCCCATCGAAAACGATAAATGCATTATCTCACTCGGAGAAGGTTTCACTCCTATACTTGAAATTGAAATCGCAGGCAAACAGGTCCTGGTAAAGCAGGAACATTTGTTCCCTTCGGGTTCTTATAAAGACAGGGGAGCTTCTGTATTAATCAGTAAAATAAACGACCTGGGAATCAAACACGTAGTCGAAGATTCATCCGGGAACGCAGGCGCAGCAATAGCAGCTTACTGTGCAGCAGCAGGAATCGGATGCGATATCTATGTTCCTGCCGATACCTCTTACGCAAAACTTTCACAGGTTCAAAGCTATGGAGCAAATTTATTCAAAATTCCAGGCTCCCGCGAAGATACAGCAGCGGCTGTTTTGAAAGCCGCACAATCCACTTATTATGCCAGCCATTCATGGAACCCGTTCTTCTTTCACGGGACAAAGACTTTTGCTTTCGAAGTCTCCGAACAACTGGATTGGAACGCACCGGATACAGTCATCCTCCCTGCGGGGAATGGAACACTTCTGCTGGGAGCATCAATCGGATTTAACGAACTCCATGACGCCGGAATCATTAAAAAAATTCCACGTCTCATAGCTGTCCAGGCTGAACACTGCGCACCTCTTTTCAACAAAACACAGTCGCAATCGCTTCCATTCAAAAAAACAATAGCAGAAGGAATCGCAATCGCTGAACCGGTCAGGGGCCCCCAGATGATCGACGCTGTAAAAAAAAGCAGCGGATTCTTTATTACAGTTTCGGAAGACGAAATCGAAAAAGCGCTGTTCAATATTCATCGGAAAGGCTTTTATATTGAACCGACTTCGGCGGCGGTCATTGCAGGAGTACAAAAATACCTGACCGAATGGGGGACAAATAATAACGAAACGGTTGTCTCCGCTTTTACAGGACATGGATTGAAGAAAAGCGCATCCATCAGCTTCAATGAGTAGTGAAGAACAGGGATTGAATCGAGTAGCGCGAAACAATCCACATATTTCAACAAAACCAGGATAAGCAGGGAAAATTTTCTTGCGAACTTTTAAAATGAGAATCCGTATTAGAGTTTTTTCAAGATATATCTCAAGGAAAAAAAATGGATACACTAATCGAATTGAAAAACATTGATTTTAGTTACTCGAAAGACAAAAAAACAATCGACAACGTCAACCTGGGTATCGGTAAAGGAGTTTTCGGGCTTCTGGGTCCGAATGGTGCTGGAAAGACAACTTTGATGAAGATTTTATTGGGGTTTTTGACTCCTTCATCGGGGTATGGAAGGGTGCTGGGGTTCGACATTATGAAAGACCGGAAAGAGGTCAGAAAACGGATCGGTTATATGCCGGAAAGCGATTGTTTGATGCCTGGAATGGATGCAGTTACCCTGACATCCTACCTGGGAGAGCTTAGCGGGATGCCGCGACAGGAAGCAATGAAACGTGCTCATGAGGTTTTATATTATGTTGGGCTCGAGGAATCACGATACAGGCAGGTGGAAACCTATTCAACCGGGATGAAACAACGTTTGAAACTGGCACAGGCCCTGATTCATGATCCGAAATTACTGTTCCTGGACGAACCGAGTTCGGGAATGGACCCGAAAGGCCGGACAGAAATGCTGGAACTAATCAAAGACATCGGGAAAAAAGAGAGCATGAATATTATTATATCGTCTCATCTTTTACCGGACATCGAAGCGACCTGCCGCCACGTCATTATCATGGATAAAGGCAAAATCGTTTCTCAACAGGAAGTCCATTCACAGGGCATTGAACGCTTCAACCGGTTTGAAATAAGGATAAAAGGAAATACGGATAGTTTTCTTGAACGGTTGAAAGCCCTGGATTGCCAGATCAGTACCGATGACCGTGAATTGCATTCGATATTGATCCCGAAAGACCAATCCTCTCGAATCCTGTTCAAGATCGCAATGGAAACAGGCGCTCAAATCCGCCATTTCGTACAAAGCAAAGCGACACTTGAAGATACTTTCGTCAATGCTATAGGAGTGAACCATGACAATTAGAGAAAAAGGATACCACCAATGGGAAGGGGAACTCCAAACCCCTAAGACCCCCTGGATGCCCATCTTTTTAAGCGGGATACGGATGGTCTTTAAACGGAAATTTGCCAAATTACTCTTCATCACGAGTTGTCTCCCGTTTGTTTTCTTCCTGATTGTAATATATATATCTACCCGGCCTGAATTAGAGATGTTTAAAGATGCTGTAAAATTCCTTACCGATGACCGGATGGTTTTCGATTCGATCATGTCAAACGGGCCAACTATTTTCCTGCTTATGTTGATGGGAATATTTTTCGGTTCGGATTTAATATCGGGTGATATTCAATCCCGTTCATTTCCCCTCTATTTCTCTCGCCCCCTGGAACGAAAAGATTACCTGCTTGGGAAATATGCAATCCTTATGTTCTATTACCTGTTGTTTACCCTGGTTCCCGGACTTGTTCTTGTCCTGTTCAAAGTTATTTTTACCGGGAAGATACTCTTCACTCCGCGTTTTATTGCTGCCCTCATCCTGACTCCTGTACTCACATCGATTTTTCTTGCATCATTAACGTTAGTCATTTCCTCGTTAAGCGGGAACTCGAAATATTCCCGGATTATGTTGATCCTTCTTTTTTATATGGCAACCCCGGTGACTGCAATTTTGTCGCACGCTTTTTCGGGACAATATTTCTTCCTGTTCGGCCCCACGAGTACAATAAAACAAATGAGCTCGTTTTTATTCGATGCCAAACTGGCCTTTAAATACCCCGGTTGGTTGAGCCTGGCATTAATCGTCCTGGTATCGATAGGGTCATATTTTTTCCTTCATCGACGAATCGGAAAATTGGAGGCACAAATTGAAAGCGGAAATTAAAACAGATAAACTATCCAAATGGTACGGAAACGTACTGGGCGTGAGTGAAATTTCCCTGGAAATTACTCCCGGGATTAAAGGTTTACTTGGGCCGAACGGTGCAGGGAAATCAACATTCTTAAAATTGATCTCAGGCCAGTTGAAACCGAAAAGCGGAAGTGTTACCGTTATGGGACAACCTGTATTTTCAAATCATACGATCTATTCCGAAATCGGGATATGCCCGGAACACGAATGCTATTATAAAGGCAGTACAGGCTGGGAACAGGTACTTCTGAAAGCCAGGCTGTTGGGTTTCAAAGGAAAAGAAGCGGAAGAAAAAACAGGAATCGCTATCGATAAAGTAGGATTACTGGACAGTAAAGATAAACTGGTCCGCGAGTACAGCCTGGGAATGCGACAGCGGTTAAAACTGGCAGGTGCAATTGTAAATAATCCCCGGATTCTTCTCCTGGATGAACCGCTAAGAGGAATCGATCCCTTGTGGCGAATCAAGATTATCCAGTTGATTAAAGACTAT
>Ga0209340_1001187_pt1 | contig 20398 bp, 19 predicted proteins | sample EPASupsiteSAE323_FD_187266 | JGI IMG/M metagenome (GOLD analysis project Ga0209340, IMG submission 187266) | Bioremediated contaminated groundwater from EPA Superfund site, New Mexico - Sample SAE3-23 (SPAdes) (version 2) | ecosystem: Environmental > Aquatic > Deep subsurface > Groundwater >... | reverse complement strand
ATAGTTTCTTCATCTACGTGTTCAGGATTATCAGGATTTATTGCTTCAGGCTTAATTTTTATAGAAATAAATTCATTTTTGCCATTAAATTTAACTTCTACAACGCCACCTCCGGAAATTCCTGTCATTTCAAGACTAGCAAGCTCATCCTGTGTACTTTCCATTTTTTTCTGCATTTGTTGAGCTTGTTTCATCATTTTTTGAAAATCAAAACCCTTCATTTTAGCCTTCTCCTCCGAATAATATCTTCTAATAACAGTATACTTTAATTAATAATAATTTAGTGTAAATAATCCATAAATCATTATAAAATAACTATAAAAGTTAAAGATAATTTTGCAAGAAATTAATTGGAATATGGAAGCATTATCTTATATTGAAGAATGTCTAAAAAATAATAAAATTATCAGATGGCCTGATGGATGCATGCCTTTAACTTTTTATATTGCACCCTGTAGGTGGTATAAAGCTAAAAATGATTCGTACAGTTATATTGGAATGGTACATGAAGCTTTAAATATCTGGCAAAAAGTATCTAATAACAAAATATCTTTCAAAATAGTAAATAATATTAATGATTCACAAATTAATCTAGACTGGAAACGTGTTGATAGAACATCTCTTGGGCATTGTTACTTTAATTTTGACGCATCAGGAAGGTTATATTCCGCAGAAGTACAAATAGGTCTTTCCGATGGTGTTATTCACCAGGATTACCAAAACAAGGATGAAGTTTTTCATACCATATTGCATGAAATAGGTCATGCGCTGGGACTTTCACATAGCCCGTATCAGGGGGATATTATGTATGTACCTCATCAGTACGGTACAACTTCAATATCAAATAATGACATAACTACTTTAAAATGGCTTTACTTATTTCAATATGGCGCAACAAAGCAGGAAATTCTCTCAAAATATAGTATGTCACCACAAAATTCACTTGATAATTTAGTTGTAAAGATTGAAAAAGGGCAGAATACTAAAAGTGCCTTTGCGGAAACATGTGAGCAAATTCAGAAAAAACCGTCAAGAGACCTGTCAGAAGATCATGCTATTCTTGCAAAACTTAATTTATTTAATCAGGTAGTTCAAAATATAAGTGTTTCCAGCGATGTACAGGATTATATAAAAAAAACTATTATAAATAAAAATTTTGATGATAAAAATAAATAATACTAGCAGAAAAGGAGGAAATAAAAAAAGACCGCCAATTGCCTGCGATCTTTTCATTATTAGTATTCGTTATTAAATTTCCAATGTATCAATTGCTTTATGTTTTATATTTATTATTATTTGGATCAAGATAATGAGGAAAGTCTTGCTGAGTTACTGTCTCATTTGGATCAAGATAATGAGGAAAGTCTTGTTGAGTTACTGTCTCATTTGGATCAAGATAATGAGGAAAGTCTTGCTGAGTTACTGGATCTTTGCTGGGCAGAAGTTTCTCATCTTCTTCATTTTGATTAAATAAAAATTGTTCATTTCTTACTGTTTGATCTGAATATAAATTTGCATTTGTCTTTAATTTTGATGCAATGCATAGATTTAGTTTATTAACTTCACTCATGAGTTTCATACTCCTTTTTAACAACAAATATATAACTCTAATAGACTTTCATAATTATTAGTAATCCTAATAATTAAACCTATAAAAATTTTATATATAAATATAGTCGACAATACTAAAAAATACTTTAGCTTCTATTAACGAATTGTTACAATTATATTTACCTTTAATATGAGTAATGTCTGTCAGACACATATTAATTTATATCTCGCACCAACCAAATACTGACCTGAATGATCCAGGCTCAGTAGAAGTTAATATACTTTTTCTAACAAGATAATTCGCTCTTGATGATATTTCCTTCAGTTCAACATCCTTAAAGCTTTTACCTGTTTTAGGTTGTGTTATTCGGTTATCAACAAGATAAGTTTTTATTTTCTGAGTAGTTGCTAAACCGGAATTAAAAACTACTGCTTTATAAATTTCATAATTCATATTATTTTGTGTACGCATGTAATTCTTGACTTGAGAAATTGCTTGATCCGGCATAAATACTTTACGTGGATTTTCATTATTTACGCAATTAATATGTGCGTCAGATTTAATTGTGTCGTTTGATATTTTAACTTCAGATAGATATGTATTTTTATCTTGAAAAATATTAACGTCGGACAATTTTATGATCCCTTTTAAACTCATTATTAGTGAATTTAATTTAAATTGTTGATCTTTTAATTCACGTAGTTTTTTCTGGCATTGTTCCAGATATTCGACTTCAGGCTTAATTTTTGATAACTCTGTTTCAGCCTCAATAATTAGATTCTGGATTCTATCATTACTTGCTAAAGATAAATTATTTTCATTTGTCATATTAATATTCTCCTTGTAATTTTTATAATTTATTTAATTATACTATATAACGTAACAAAAATGTATACACCTATAATACTAACCTTTAATATTTATAAAGTGAAATAATTAACATATACGTAACAAACTTTGAGCTATAAATATGACATAAATAATATTTGAAAATATAATAATTCTTACGTCTATGTTAATTAGAATTAAATAATAACCAGGTATTAACTCTAATTATTCCCTCTCTGTTATAATATGAATTATAAATTATAGGTGCAAAATGGTTGATTTTTACCCTGTTCGAACAGAAGATGGGACATTAAGTCTTTTTAATACAAAGATAAATGATATATATCACAGTAAAATAGGAGCATATACGGAGGCTCTGAATAAATTTACGCTGCCTTCAGGAATAGTTGAATATGCCAAAAATAGCAGCAGTATAAGTATTTTAGATGTATGCTTCGGGCTCGGTTATAACACAAGGGTAGCCATAAATGAAATATGGAAAGTAAATCCTAATTGCAAAATTCACGTAACTGGAATAGAAATTGATCCGTATGTGATTGCTTGCGCCTATTTCGCCGGATTTGCTGATGAAAACATATTGTCGAGGAGGGTATTTAAAAGATTAATTTTGTCTAATCCACTAACTAGAAGCGCTTTACTTAAGATATATAAGGACGTAAATTTTAATATCATTAATACTCTGAATAATACTCCCTTTTTAAAGTCTTCTTTTGAATCGAGCACTAAATATAATGTAACCTCTTCTAAACAAGGCTCCTTACATAATATATATTATAGGTCTGTATCGAATAGAAATAATGATAAGCTAAAACTCAGTTATTATAGTAAGCTGCTCGATATTACTCTTTATTTAGGTGATGCAAGACTAATACTAACAAGCTTGATAGAACCATATAACTTCATTCTTCACGATCCATTCACTCCATCTGTTGCACCATCGCTTTGGTCTGTAGATTTATTCAAAGAATTATTCAGACTATTAGATTGTAATGGTAACTTAACCACTTATACATCATCTGCAGCAGTTAGATCAGGAATGATGGAAGCTGGTTTTTATATTGGTAAAACTAATCCTGTCGGTAGAAAAAGTTCGGGTACTATTGCATATAAGGATTCTATGCTTATAACTACGCAATTAGATAAAAATGAACAGTGTTTATTGGATACTAACGCAGGTATACCGTATTATGATAAAGAACTCAAACATACTGATTCTGAAATATTAGAAAACAGGAATAATATTGTTAAACAATCAAGCAGAATCAGTACCAGTAAATATCTTATGTCTATAGAATGATATTTACCAGTAATTATACACTTTTTTAAAATATTAAATATTGTAAATGTAAATATTATGCGGAAATATTGAGTTTTTTATGAATTTATAAATTTGAGGTATCAAAAAATATAAATTAGCATTTTTATATATACATAGTTATCTAATAAAAGGTAGGTTTAAAATGCTCAGAATTAACTTTGGACTACAAATGCCCGTATATTTCACTGGAAAAGAGAGACCAAATCAAAGTAATTTAACATGCAAAACTCCTGTTGACACATTTGAAAAGGCACATATGCAGGAAATTATATTGCCTCGAATTAAAAAGCATGATGAACCAATTGTTTCGCCTGATTTGTTAAACAAATACATAAAAGCAGATGATTTAAACCTTACAAAAGATAGACTGAGTGAACTTGTTGACAGTAAAACAGGGGAGTTATTTATTGCAGCATTTAATCCTGGAGCCATTGAAGATGGAAAAGGTGGTGCGCATCTTCTTGTGAGAGCTGTTACTGGTAAGAATTATCCGAAGCTTCCTTTTGAATCCAGACTTGTTTATATGCATTATAAAAATGGAAAAGTTGATCCTTCAAGCATTAAAGTTGTGATAGAACCTGATGAAGACTTCCCATGCGGTTTTGAAGATCCGAGAATAACAAAATTTGATAATAAATACTATATGGTTTGTACAGGATATGATGGAAAATACCCTAAAATATGCATGTGGAGTGCAGAAGATCTTAATAAGAAGGATTCATACAAGTTTGAAGGTGTGATTGGCAGCAAATATTTGATTTCTTCTGAGCAGTTAGGCAGGGATGGCAATAAAATGTACGATGATAAAGATGCATTTTTCCATCCTGAAAAAGTTAATGGTAAATATATTCTTTATCACCGTATAGGGGAAGATATTCAAGCTATCAAGGCAGAGAGTATTGAGCAGCTCAAAGATCAAAATTTCTGGAATACACAGATATCTGAGCTCAAGAATAATACTTTAATGGCTGCGAAACCAGAAACTTGGGAAAATAAGCTTGGTGGCGGTCCACCTCCGATTAAAACAAAAGACGGGTGGTTAATGATATATCATTCATCAGACAAATCAGGAGAAGGAAGAACATATCGAGGCGGAATTGCTTTGCTGGATTTAAAAGACCCCACAAAGGTTATATCAAGGTCTGCATTTCCAATATTAGAACCTGATACATTATTTGAACGCAGGGGAACTGTTGATGCTGTCGTGTTTCCACAGGGGATAGTTAAAAAGAATAAAGATACTATCCAGATTTTTTATGGAGCTGCTGATAAATATATTGGTGTAGCAGAAGCAAAAACTCGTGATTTACTTAATTTTGTTAAAAAATTCGATGAGAACGGTAATTTTAAATAGATAGAAACAATTAAAAACTCTAAAATCTATATATAGATTTTAGAGTTTTTCTGCTATTTTCTTGATTTTTTCAAGAGAACAGACCCTATTCCACCAAATAACATAAGTATTGCAGATGTTGGTTCGGGAGTAGGTATAGGATTTCCGTTAAAGGGCTCATTAATTGTAAAATTATCCATACAGACATATTCACCCGATGAATTATTTACATGCCCTGCAATAACATCAAGTCTATCAATATCCATATAATTCAATTGTATAGCAGTTGGGGTTTGATTGCTAACAGTAAATGTGTTTTGATATATTATTTGACCATTTAGCCTTCCAATAAATGTCATTGGATTCTCTGAAAAATGATATGAAGTTAAATATGCCCCTGTAAAATCGAAAGTCCCGTTTGTAGAATAAATGTATGAATCATATTGTCCATGCATATTTGAAACAGCTGCAAAGTTCCCTGATACAACTGCATTGTTAACATACTTATCATAGTCTTTTCTGAATACTCCAAAATTATACCAGTTTAGCCCGCCATATACGTTGATATCGTCATAGTAACCGCTGGTTAAGTCATCAAAAGTCAATACTGTTGCATTTGCCTGATTAAAAGACATTAATACTAAAAAGCCTAAAACCGCCCCTAATAGAAATTTTTTCATAATTTCCTCCTCCTGTACTGAAATTTTAATTTTTTAGGAGTAATAAAAAATATTCGCCAATTGTTTATTATTAAGAACAATTTAGTATACACTTTACCATTAAGTATATACCCCTGTTACTAGATCTAGTAACAGGGGTATATGTTAAATTATTTGATTTTAATTTTAAATCGAGTATCTATACGTAAAGTTCGCAAGCTGATGTTGCTTTCTTCATGCCGGCAAATGCTCTTAAACCAGGATACTTGGCAACTGAACCGAGTTCCTGTTCGATTCTAATAAGCTGGTTGTATTTTGCAATACGGTCACTTCTTGAGGCTGAACCAGTTTTAATCTGACCGCAGTTAGTTGCAACAGCTAAATCAGCGATAAAGGTATCTTCTGTTTCGCCTGATCTATGGCTCGAAACAGCTGTATAACCTGCCTGCTGAGCTAAATTGATTGCTGCAAGAGTTTCAGTTAGAGTTCCGATTTGATTTACCTTGATCAGAATACTGTTAGCTGTACCAGTAACTATACCTTCAGCAAGCTTCTTTGTATTAGTAACAAATAAATCATCTCCTACGAGCTGAATTTTATTACCTAATTTATCTGTAAGTAGTTTCCATCCTGCCCAGTCATCTTCTGCCATACCATCTTCAATTGATATGATAGGATATCTGTTAGCAAGGTCAACAAGGAAATCAACCATTTGCTCACTTGTGAAAGTTTTGCCTTCTCCTTCAAGAACGTATTTACCGTCTTTATATAATTCTGAACTTGCAACATCAAGACAAAGTTTAATATTTTCTGTTGTATAACCTGCTTTTTCAATAGCAGTCAATATAACTTCAAGAGCTTCTTCATTTGATGTAAGGTTAGGAGCAAATCCGCCTTCATCACCAACTGATGTAACAAGACCTTTTCCTTTTAAAACTGATTTAAGTGCGTGGAATGTTTCTGCTCCCCATCTAATAGCCTCCTGAAAATTGCAAGCACCAACAGGAGCAATCATAAATTCCTGAATATCAACGTTATTATCAGCATGAGCTCCACCGTTAATAATGTTCATCATAGGGACAGGAAGAGTTATTGCATTAACTCCACCTAAATATCTGTAAAGAGGTAATTCAAGTGCTATAGCTGATGCTCTTGCACAGGCAAGACTAACGCCTAAAATTGCATTTGCACCTAATTTACTTTTATTTTCGGTACCGTCGAGTTCAATCATAGTTCTGTCTATTTCGTGCTGGTTGCTTGCATCGTGGTCGATAAGTTCAGGTGCAATAATATTATTTACATTATCAACTGCCTGAAGAACACCTTTACCGCAGTAATATGATTTATCTTCGTCTCTTAATTCAAGAGCTTCATAAATACCTGTACTAGCACCTGATGGAACAGCTGCTCTACCCATAGCTCCACTGGATAACATAACATCAACTTCTACAGTCGGGTTGCCTCTTGAATCCAGAATTTGTCTTGCTTTAATGTTTTCAATAAATGTAGGCATATTTCCTCCTATTCTATTCTTTAGTAAGTTGTATCTCTTCTATTACTTTGTATAAATCTTTTGATTCCTGTATAGATACATTTGATGAAGGTACTTTTAAAACTTCTGCAATAAGAGTTTTATTATAGTACTCTATAGCTATTTTATCTCCTTCTTTTACTTCCTTTGACGGTTTTGCAGGTTTATCATTTATAAATATTCTGCCCTGATCGGAAACCTCGTTTGCAACCGTTCTTCTTTTTATCAATCGTGATACTTTCAGGAATTTATCCAATCGCATCAGTTAGTCCTAAGTGGAAATATCAATAACTATCATAAGATACAATAAAAAGAATTTAATTTAAAGACTTGTATTTAGGAAAAATAACATATTGTAAAGGCAATATTAATGAAACTAGCAACTTTTATTTTGTTTCACTTTAATACATGTACAAGGTTAATTTATTAATAGAGAGAAATAATCATGAAAATTAACAACACTCTGCTTGCACTACAACCACAAACATCGACTCAAACACAGCCAGTTTCAAAATTAAAATTACAGCAATTAGACAGGGATACTTTATCGTTTCAGGGTAATGAATCATTATTTCTATTCAGATTACAAACGTATTTAAAAGAAAAAAGCAATCCTGAATATATTCTTGAATTAATAAATACAGCAAAAGGGGTTAATCCTGAGAATCAGGAGATCGTAAAAGCAGTTAAAAATATTGAGCAAAATTCTGAAATAAGTGATGGTGCCAAGAAAACTCTTAAAACATATGTTTTTAACCAATTTGGTAAAAAACCATACAGTTATTTCGAAGAATGTAAAGAAAGATTTGCTTTATAAGTAAATTTAGTAGTCCATATTATTGAACAACTTAAATTTGAATTTAGGTTTTTTCAGTTGTATTGTTAATAGTGTAAGTTAATATCATTATTTATTAAGGGTAGAAAAATGACTGTTACAATTGCTGATAAAACTTTTAATTCACGCCTTATTGCGGGAACTGGGAAATTTGCCGATTTTGAAACAATGCAAAAAGCTCATATTGCAAGCGGTGCAGAGATAGTTACCGTTGCCATTCGCCGTGTTGATATTGGAGCACCTGGACATGTCGGGCTTATGAATTATATTGATACTGATAAATTTTGGATTTTACCTAATACCGCTGGATGTCAGACGGTAGACGAAGCAGTAAGAGTTGCGAGACTCAGCAAGGCTATGGGCATTAATAACTGGATAAAATTGGAAGTTATTCCTGATCCAAAATATCTTTTGCCGGATCCAATCGGAACACTTGAAGCTGCAAAAATTCTTGTTGATGAAGGATTTGTTGTATTACCTTATATCAATGCAGATCCGGTTCTTGCAAAAAGGCTTGAAGAGATTGGCTGTGCAACTGTAATGCCTCTTGCTTCTCCAATTGGAACGGGACAGGGAGTAAAAACCCTCGAAAATATTAAAATTATAATCGAACAGGCAAATGTTCCTGTTGTTGTCGATGCGGGACTTGGCGTGCCATCTGAGGCTGCTCTTGTTATGGAACAAGGTGCAGATATGGTAATGGTAAATACAGCAATTGCACTTGCTGAAGATTCTGTTAAAATGGCTGAAGCTTTTAAACTTGGAGTTGAAGCTGGAAGAATGGCTTACGAATCAGGCAGAATACCTGTTAAGGCATATGCCAGTGCGTCTTCACCGTTAACTGGAATCGTAGGGAAAAATTAAATATTTATAAAGAAAAATAAATTTAAAGATTTATTATCTGATCAGCCTAGAAGCATCAATTTAGGCTGATTTTTTAATAAATAATATCTTTCCTGTAAAGAAATTTATAAATTTAGTGCTTATAAAGGATTATAAATGTTGTCAAATTTATTAGTATTTAATTAAGTAGGGGGGGAGAATTAATTATGGGTATTTCAGGAATTGAGACAAATAATGCTCTAAATTCATATTATTTTTCTAATACAAAAAGAAATGAAACTGTTAATAATTCTGCTAAGTCTGATATTTCCGATAATTTTTCAGAATCAGATGAAACTAAAAAATTTAAAGAAATAGTTAGTAAGTATGACATTACAAACATATCTAAAAATGAACTTGATAAGATGTACCAAGAGCTATTTGAGAATAAACTTTATAATCCGAAAATTGAACTAGTTTCAACTGTTTATAGTACAGATGCAATACATGAACCAAATACTCAACCCGAATATGCTACTGTAGATGGTTGGACATTTAGTACTGATCCTACTAAAAAATTTAACTACCTTGAAGGAATAAAAGCACAATCTGATTGGAATAAAGAAAATGGAGACCCAAATTTCCAGAAATTTTATGATAATAACGTTGAATTTGTTGAAAAGATTAGATACATCCAATTACATACTTGAAGCAATACTGAGAGGCTGTCTGAAAAGCAGGAGTTTTAAATCTGGAGGAGATTTGAAGCAGGTAGAATACCTGTAAAAGCTTATGCCAGTGCATTTTCACCATTAGCATTATAGGAAAGAATTAAATATATACTAAAAAGAAGCAGGCATGTTACCTGCTTCTTTTTATAAGTCTAATTTATGCAATAAAATTCATCTTAGTTATGCCATCAGTCATACTTGCTTTATCCAATGAATCAGCAATAAATTGATTATTCATATCTGGAGGCAAAGTAAATTCTGTCTGACCAAGATTTTCACCATAAACACGAAATTTACCATCGTACACTGCAAAATTATTATTGTTTGTATTAAAAAAATGAAGTTTTTTAGTTTTATTAGATGGAGGTCCGTCTTTTGATGAAATAGCTATAAAGCCATTGAATGATATATTCATATTTTCTCTCCCTAATTTATTTACATTTGTTTTAAAGGTTAAAAATATAAAAAGTTGCTGAATTATATAAAAATTATTAAATAATATTTACAAACTTTCATATATTAGCAATTTTGAAAATTCATATGTTTTTAAAACACATTATTAAATTTTAAATTGGAGAAATAAATGAATACTAAAATATCATCACCAACTTTTACAGGCTTATATATTATTCCAAATAACAAGCAGTCTCAAGAAGTAGTCAATCTAATAAAAGAATCGGCATGTAAAGGTCAGTCAGAATCACAGGGTCTAAATTATAGCTATAGAGAAGCATTGAATGCGATAATTGTAATATTTCGTGATATAAACCAAATACAAAAAGAATATACTGATAATTTTGCCGCTTATGTAAAGATTATGAAAGAAAGATTTGCTGAACAGTTGCTCTTAAAACAATTAATAAAGGAAAATATTCCTTATTACTACGGAAATAATGAACAGGTTCTGGAATTAACACGCAATCCGGAAAAAATTTCAAATATAGCATACTCTCTTAATTCAGGCAGACCAATAAATCTGGCAGATTTACCTGTAAATGATGTGAATTATTATCGCCATTAAATAAAATCTTTAGATTTTATATTAGTTTAAGATAATACTTTTCCTGTTTAGATTATAAATAATTCTAAGTCCTTCAAGTGTTAAGTGTTCATCGAGATAATCAAACTGTCTTTTCATACAATCCGTAATAACTGTAGAATAACCTCCTGTTGCAATAGTTGTAACTGGAGAATTTAATTCCTTTTCTATTTCAGCAATCATTCCGTCAATCATAGCTGCATGTCCCCTTATAATACCACTGAGCATACAATCTATAGTATTTTTTCCGATTACAGACTTTGACGCTTCAATTTTAAGTTTAGGCAGTAATGATGTGGATTTACTTAGAGACTCCGCTGCAATTTTAATTCCGGGAGCAATAAGACCCCCCAGAAATCTGGCATCGTTAGAAATAATATCAAATGTTGTTGCTGTTCCAAAATCTACTACCACTGCCGGAGTTTTATATTTTTTAAAAGCAGCACAGGCATTGGCTATTCTGTCACAACCAACTTCTTTAGGCTTTTCAAGATCTATTGTAATTCCTGATTTTACTTTTGATGAAAGTACCATAACAGGTATATCAAGATATTTTTCTATTGCATTTTTGAATTTTTCTGTCAAAGGCAGAACTACACTGGAAACAACTGCAGCTTCAAGCTTTTCATCAAGGTCTCTATGCCTAATAAGATTATTTAAAACTATTCCATACTCATCTTCTGTTTTGCATTTATCACTGCCCAGTCTCCAGCTATAGGCCAGAATTTCACCCTTAAAAACCCCAACAGTAATATTTGTATTTCCTATATCTGCGACTAAAAGCATTTTTTATCCTTTATTTAGACATTGGTGCAGTAAACTACACGCTACAGTCATGATATTACATATAATAATTAAGTTCATTTAGATTATCTACAAAAAATTTAATAATCACACATAAAATTAGCGATTTTGATACAATAATTAAAATAAATATACGGGAAAAATACGGCATGGAATCAAAAACATTAATCTTAATAGACGGGCATGCACTGGCATACAGGCAGTATTTTGCTCTTGAACGTACACACATGAAAACTTCAGATGATAGACCTACCTGGGCTGTATATGGTTTTCTTAAAGCGCTTTTTGACCTGATAAAAAAAGTAAAGCCGGATGCAATAGCTGTATCATTTGATTGTGGAAGAGATACCTTTAGAGCAAAAGCATATCCTGAATATAAAGCTCACAGACAAGCCATGCCGGATTCACTAAGAGAGCAGCTTACACTTTTAGTAGAAGGTATCAAGGATCTTGATATACCTATATACCAAATGCCTGGTTTTGAGGCAGACGACGTAATAGGAACAATTGCAGAAAAAGCAAGAAATTTGGGACATAATGTTTTGATATTGACAGGTGATCAGGACTCTTTTCAGCTTTTGGATAAGCAAAATCATATTTCTGTAATTATGCCGCAGAAGGGAGAACTTCTCGAATACGACAGAAACAGAGTTCATGACAAACTTGGTGTCTGGCCTGAGCAAATAGCAGATTATAAAGGTTTAAGCGGAGATAGCTCGGATAATATTCCTGGAGTTAAAGGTGTTGGCGAAAAAACTGCTGTAAAATTACTGGAGCAGTATGGTTCAGTTGAAAATCTCCTTGAACATCTCGAAGAAATATCGTCAAAAAGTTTGAAAGAAAAGCTCGAAACAGACAGAGAAATGGCAATTAAGAGCAAATATCTGGCAACAATAGACAGAAACGTCCCGATAGAATTTGACTTTGAGCATACTCATCTGACAATGCCCGATCTTGAAAAATTAACTAATTTCTTAAAAGATATGGAATTTTACAGTTTTTTAAAGCAACTTCCAGAACTGCTTAAACCTTTTAATAATGGCATTCAGCCTGAAATTCCAAAAGAATACTTGTCACCTGTAAAAGTAATTAAAGAACTTCCGCCTACACAGGGAACAATGCAGCTAGGACTTTTTACTGCTCCAATTCCAGAATCTGTACCTGAGCAGGTTTCTGTATCTAAAAAAACTAATATTATAGAAACAGAAGAAGCTCTTGATAAACTGATTAAAAATCTTACTGACATAAAAATCTTTTCACTTGATACCGAAACAACCAGTCTTGATGTCTATAATGCTGAAATTGTCGGGATATCATTAGCCTGGAATCCACAAATAACAGTTAAAACCGGTAGAATTGCAATTGATGAGTCAAAGCAGGATATAACATATTCTGCCTATATTCCGGTAGGACATACAGAAGGAAAGCAGCTAAATATCTATTATGTACTAGAAAAGATTAAACCATTATTTGAAGATAAAGATTTAAACAAGGTTCTTCAGAATGCAAAATATGAAATAAACCTTTTATTGAACTATAACATTGAGTTGAAGGGTATAATGCTTGATACAATGCTTGCAAGCTACATTAAGAATCCAACTTACAAGCATAATTTAAAACAACAGGCACTTTCGTATTTAAAATTTGAGATGAAATCAATAGAAGAGCTTATCGGTAAAGGCAAAGAAGCAACTACTATGGATAAAATTTCTATAGAGGAAGTTGCGGATTATGCTTCTGATGATGCAAAAGCGACGCTCGAATTAGGCAGATATTATTCCAGAAATATTGATAAAGAGCAAAACAATGTTCTTTATGATATTGAGGTACCCCTCGTTCCTGTTTTAGCTGACATGGAAAGAACAGGAGTAAGTATTGATATTGAATATTTACACGATTTATCGGCAGAAATTCAGAATAATCTTGATAATATTGAGTCTAAAATTTATGAATATGCAGGTGAAAAATTCAATATTAATTCCCCTAAGCAAGTGGCTGATATAATTTTTGAAAAGCTTGAACTATCTAAAAAGGCTAAAACAAAGACAGGTTTTAGCACAAGTGCAAAAGTCCTTGAGTCTCTAGTTGATGAACATCCGATTGTTCCTCTACTGCTTGAGCAAAGACAACTTACAAAACTTAAATCGACTTATATTGATACTCTTCCAGTTTTGGTAAATCCGAAGGATAAACGCGTGCATGCAAGTTTTAATCAGACTATAACTACCACAGGGCGGCTATCATGCAGTAATCCAAATCTTCAGAATATTCCGATAAGAACTGAGCTAGGAAATAGAATTAGAGCAGCTTTTGTACCGAGAGACAGGGAAAACTCATTTATATTTTCAGCAGATTATTCTCAGATTGAATTAAGGCTTCTTGCTCATTATAGTGAAGATCCTGCATTAATTGAGGCTTTTTGTTCTGACAGGGACATACATGCAGATACAGCAAGCAGAGTTTTCGATGTTCCACTAGATCAGGTAACAAAAGAAATGAGACGCAGGGCAAAAGCAGTAAATTTCGGAATAATTTACGGACAGTCAAGCTATGGTCTTGCAAGTGCTCTTGGTATTACTCCTGCAGAAGCAAAGAAAATTATTGAAAAATACTTTGAAATGTACCCGAATATAAAGAAATATATGGAAAATACTATTGCTCAAGTCTATAAACAGGGTTATGTCAGTACATTATATGGCAGGAAAAGATATCTTGCAGATGAGCTTTCAAGCAGGAACAAAAATATTAGAGAATTTGCTGAGCGTGCAGCTATTAATGCGCCCTTGCAAGGTACAGCCGCTGATTTAATCAAACTTGCAATGATTGAGCTATATCAGGAACTTAAAAAATCTAAATTTGAATCTAAAATGATTCTTCAGGTTCATGATGAACTTGTTCTCGAAGTGCCTAAGAATGAACTTTTAATAGTTGGTGATATTGTGAAAAATTGTATGGAACTGTGTCAACCGCTGAAGGTCCCTCTTATTATAGATATTGCTTGCGGTCCAACCTGGATGGAAGCATAGCTTGCTGTCATATAAAATAAATTTTGCAGGATAAAACATCTTAAAAGCTATTATTACGGATAAACGGGTAAGAAAATGATTAATAATAAAAAAGTTCATATATCTTTAGTTTTGATCGTTGCATTAAACTTTTTAAACCTTCATTTTAATGTTTGTACAAAATCTTTGTTTGCTGTTTCTGCTGATATTTCAGCCAGTAATAGTATTCCTGTTCCTCAATATATTAATATGAAAAAGCCAGTTATAAAATCGACCATTAAACCGGAAATTAAATCTAAAATCATTCCAGAAATCAAGCCTCAGATTAAAATAAATAATAAATATGCGTCAAATACAAACATATATCGTGCTCCGAAGTCTGGAACGAAAACAATTATTAAACCGGCAATTAATGGGCAAATGCTATCTAATAAAACAGAAATTGAATCTGTTATTTCTTTAACTGACTTTGTAAGAAGTTTTAATGCTTCCTATTCAAATACATTTGTTGCAACTCTCTATGCTCTTTCTGAGGCAAAAATTGAAGTATTGTCATTTAATAGTCTTGAAGGGAAGATTTATGCCAGATTATATCGCGCTAAAGATTTATACGTGCTTATACAACCTTTTAACAGCAAAGTTACTCTGGTTAGAATAACACCTGCTGATGGAGTTTATAATATTCCTGATACTTTAGTAAAAGAATTTTTTAATAATTTAAAAATTGAACTTACTGTTAAGCAATCGATACCATAATTCTAATTTTTTGGGAAATATGTAAAAAAATAATTATCTAAATTTACCTTTTAAAAAATTTAAAGTAAAATATGACTAGACTATATGTGAATAGGAGAGAAGAAAATTGGAATTTTTTCGTAAAAATAATAAGACAATTATTATAATACTTACTGTAACATTTGTATTCTGGACTGTTAGTGCTATGTTAATACCGTTGTTTATTAAATAAGAGTTTTATTATATAGCTGGTATTATGGCAAAGTTAGAATATATTTGAGAGGAATAATGCATTTTATATATAAACCTGAAAAGGTTAAGGCTTTAATATTAATTTTTTTCTTTAGTATTTCATTTTCTCTGATGTTTGCTAATGAATCATTAGCAAATACTAAGAATGAAAATTTAATCAAACACTTTAAAGCAAAAATTACAAGTATGCGAAGAGCTCTTGAAACAAAAAGAATGGAAACAAAAGCTAAAATTGCTGAATTAAAAAAGAAAGAACGTGTTGAAGTTAATAAACTTTATAAAAGTCAGGCCAATCTTGAAAATACTAAAAATGATATACATCATTGTGAAACAAAATTGGATGCAGCAAAAAACCATTTATCAAATTTACAGACTAATATTGTTTCATTAAGTTATGAACAGCAAAAAACAGCACGTCAGGCCGGAGAAAGAATAAAGCAAATTTATAAGGGTGAAAGAGTCACAATACTGCACTTAATATTTGCAGCTCAGGATATTAGTACATTTCTCGACAGAGTTTATTATCAAAAAAGATTATCTGTCTATGACAAAAGTTTACTAAATGAACTTAGAATTAGAACAAGAAGATTAGTTTCCGCGAGAAATTCAATAGAATATGAGAAAAACAACATTCTTAATACTCTTAATGTGATGAATGATAAAAAAAGGCAAATCTCTGCTGCAATTAATACCAGTCAATATCTTATTAATAAGTTAAGAACAGATAGAGCAACCTACGAGTCCGCTGAAAGAGAACTTGCAAGACAATCTGCAAGTCTGGAAGCCAGATTAAGATCTTCTTTAAGAAAATCTGAAATTACAACAAAGATTACAACAGGATTTGCAAGGCCTATATCGGGAATTATTACATCTCCATTTGGCTGGCGGAGACATCCAATATTTGGAAGCAGAAGTTTTCATACAGGCGTTGATATTGCTGCGCATTATGGTACTCCAATCAGAGCTTCCAATTCCGGTAAAGTAATTTATGCAGGATGGTATGGAGGCTATGGCAAGGTTGTAATTGTAAGTCATGGCAATTATAGAGGTACAGGGACCTCGACACTTTATGCACATATGTCAGGAATTACTGTAAGACATGGAGCTATTGTTCAGAGAGGCAGCACTGTTGGATATGAAGGTACTACTGGTTACAGCACTGGGCCCCACCTTCATTTTGAAGTCAGGCTTGATGGTCATCCTACAAATCCTCTTAATTATATCCCCTGATTATTTTAATCAGTATACTATTTAATCGTAAATAATGATTAAATTTAAAAAATTATACCTAGCAATTTTGCTTAAAACATTATTTAATTAAGTTTGATACACAAGGATGAGTCAATTTTGAAAGAAATTAAGTTATATATTAATAAAAAGTATCTATTTATTCTTATAAGTCTGGTGTGGTTAAGTGCCTGTTTGAGTTCTTTATCTCAGGATAATAGTTTTTCTGTAAAAGAACCTGATCAGAGTGAGTACGGTCAGGTATCGGTTCCATTGCAGGGAAGAGCTGTAGTTATTGATGTAAGCAGCGACAAACTCGATTATATTTATGATAAGAATCAGTTTGTTGCAACTGGTTCTGCAGTGGTTATTATCAAAGAGCAGAATTCAAAATTAGAAGCTGATAAAATTACATTTGACCAGAATAATCAGATAGTAATTGCAGAGAATAATGTTAAAATTACTAAAAATGGCAATGTTATTTATGGAAGTTATGCAAAAATTTATCTTGATAGAGAATCGGCATTAATAAATGATCCGGTAACGTTTATTTCCGGCGTTAAAATAAGATCAAAAACTGCAACATCTGTTCCCGGTAAATTAGATGCTTTCAATGGTACTGCGATTATTGATTCTGCAGCTGCATTAAGCGGTTCGCAGTATAAAATAACATCTAATGAATTCAAAGATTGGCTTGCGAAGTCGGATAAATCTAATAACAACTCTGCTAAAGATAAACTTATTAAAGGCAAATCATTCCTGGATAATACAAGAATCGTATCAAAAGAAATAGATATAGATTGCTATTCGGATAGAAATGTAATTACTTTGAAACATTCGATGATTTATGCAGGTAAATATAAAATTGCAACTGCGCCCAAGATGGCATTTACAACGAGTAAAGATATTAAAAATATAGAAACAATGCTACCAGAGATAGGCCAAAATCCAGCAATGGGTTTTTATTTTGGACCGAGTCATGTATTCTTCCTGCCTCAAAGTGCAACATTTAAGGTTTCACCTATTATGGCTCTATCAACTTCTAGTGGTGGAGATAATATCGGCGGTGGAGTTATGACAAGATATATGTCAGAAAAAAATGAAACAGAAATCGGCTTTACTACTATTCTTAATAAAATAATGGTAAAGGGTGAACAAAAATTATCACATACTTCAAAGATTATCTATGGATCAAATTCATATAATGAAAACGGATTTTATGGCAATTGTATCAGTAAATATATTGCTGAAATTGTAGATTATAGAACACTTGCTTCCATGATGAATTTTGACTTTAATTTAAGATCAAGTGCAGGCTATTCTCAGGATTACTATAAAAATATGGGAACAACAAGATTTCAGCTTCAGGGAGAATTAATAAACCAAAAACCTATTTATTCTTATAAAAAGGATTTACTTCAGCTGAGAACTCTATCACAGGCAAACATTGCTGTGTATGGAACAGGAAATACTTTTGGTGTTATAAGAACAGGACCGTGGATAAGCAGTAAAATTGGTAAATTATCTTTATATGGTGCATATCTTCAGTCAGCAATATATGGAGATACTCCATTTCTCTATGACCAGTTTCTTCCAGGAAAGAGTAATGTTTTAGAAGGTGTGAATTATGAAGTAAATGATCATTTGCAAGTTGGACATTATGGCAGTTACAATCTTTTGAAAGATAACTGGAATAATAAGCTTTTTGCTGAAAATATTGTATATATTAGGGTAGGACCAAAAGATATTAAATTCAGGATCGGATATGATTTAACAAGAAAGTTTTCTAGATTTGATACAGAATTCTTACTTGGAAAGGATGATAAGACAACAGTTGATTTTGACAAGTTAAAGGTTAAACAAATAGATAAAAATTAAATTATTATATGAGGATTAATATATGAGTTTAAGAGACTGGTTTGCAAAAAGGAATAATAAAAAACTTAATGCAGCATTGGTAGAATCAAAGATATCTGGTGAAGATCTTTCAAAGCTATGGATTAAATGTTTTAACTGCAATGCAAACCTCCCCAAAAAAGATCTGGAAAAGAATCTTTTAGTTTGTACAAAATGTGACTATCACTTCAGAATAGATGCTTATACACGTATTGAACAATTACTGGATGATGATAGTTTTGAAGAAATTAATAATAAACTATTGCCGTCTGATCCCTTGGAATTCACTGACACAATGAGTTATAAAGATAGACAAAAGAGTGCAGTTGAGAAATCTGATATCAATGAAGCTGTGATAACTGGAATAGGTAAAATGGGCGGCTTTGAAGTAGCTCTTGCTGTTATGGATTTTTCATATATGGGTGGAAGTATGGGCAGTGTAGTCGGAGAAAAAGTTACAAGGCTCATTGAAGAAGGTGTAAAGAGGAAAATTCCAATTATTGCTGTTACGTCATCAGGGGGAGCAAGAATGCAGGAAAGTGCCTTAAGTCTGATGCAAATGGCAAAAACAAGCTGTGCAGTATCACGAGCAAATGATGAAAAAATTCTTTATATAACAGTTTTGACAGAGCCTACATTTGGCGGCGTAACTGCAAGCTTTGGTACATTAGGTGATGTAATAATCGCAGAACAGGGTGCTAGAATTGGCTTCGCAGGTAGAAGAGTTATAGAGCAGACTATCAGACAAAAACTGCCTGCCGATTTTCAGACGGCTGAATATTTACTAAAATATGGCCAGATTGATCTTGTAAGTCACAGGAAAGACTTGAAGAATACATTGGAAAAACTTATCAGAATTCATGCTTTATCATCAAAAGATAGCATGTATACCGATAAACCTATAGAAAGTGCGAGGTAAATGTAATGAGCACAAAATTTGCACCTCTTGATTTTGAAGAATCAATTTATCAAATAGAAGATAAAATTCAGGAACTTACTACTATTAGTGCTGAAACAGGAATCGACTTGAAAGATCAGATTGAAACGCTGACAAAGCAGGCTCTTGAATATAAAGAACAATTGTACTCAAACCTGACCACCTCTCAAAAAATCCAGATTGCAAGACACTCAAAACGTCCATCTTTTTTTGATTATATTTATATGATGACAGAAGACTGGGTAGAATTTCATGGAGACAGAGAGGGAACAGATGATAGAGCTATTATAGGTGGAGTTGCCATGATTCAGGGCAAACCTGTAATGCTTATCGGCACTCAAAAGGGTAAAACAACCAAAGAAAATATCGAATACAATTTTGGGATGCCGCACCCAGAAGGTTACAGAAAAGCATTAAGGCTTTATTATCATGCTGAAAGGTTTAATTTGCCAATTGTAACACTTATTGATACACCTGGGGCATATCCTGGAATTAAAGCTGAGCAAACTGGGCAGGGTACAGCTATCGCAGTTAACTTAAAAGAAATGGCAAAACTGACAGTTCCTGTAATTGCTGTAATAACAGGGGAAGGCTGTTCAGGTGGTGCGCTTGGACTTGCAGTAGCAAATAAAGTCTTTATGCTGGAACATTCTGTTTATACAGTTATTTCACCAGAAGGATGTGCTTCAATTTTATGGAGAAGCGCAGAGCAGGCAAATGTAGCAGCAGAAGCACTTAAGATTACCGCAAAAGACTTGTTAAAGCTGGATGTAATTGACGGTATAATTAAAGAGCCTCTGGGCGGTGCACATTATGACCCTGAATTTACTGCCGGTGAACTTTCTAAAACCCTCATAAAAAATATAGAAGAAT
>Ga0209340_1001183_pt1 | contig 20465 bp, 16 predicted proteins | sample EPASupsiteSAE323_FD_187266 | JGI IMG/M metagenome (GOLD analysis project Ga0209340, IMG submission 187266) | Bioremediated contaminated groundwater from EPA Superfund site, New Mexico - Sample SAE3-23 (SPAdes) (version 2) | ecosystem: Environmental > Aquatic > Deep subsurface > Groundwater >... | reverse complement strand
GCCGTTTATTGAAATCAGGCATGACCGTATCGGCTGAAATAATAATATCGCGCAAGGCCAATGTGGTGACCGTTCCTATGATGGCGGTAACCTACGCCCAGTCCTATATCCAGCAAGATACGACGACTTCATCCGACCAACCAACCCTTTCAACTGCGGGCAACAGCGCCAAGAAGGAGAGCGGCACTGCCGGCGGTGCCAAGAGTGGCACACCACCCGCCGGTACTTTCCCGGCTATGAGCGGCGGGAATGGCCGCCCCGGCATCGTATTGGTGCTTAAAAACCAAAAACCGGTAATAACCAAGGTCACCCTGGGCCTGAGCGACGAGTCAAATTATGAGGTAATCAGCGGTTTGAGCGCCGGCGATCAGGTGGTGGTGGGCACCAGCCAGACCAGCACCAGTTCCGGCAATACCAGCAATAACTCCACCAGCAATGCCAACCGTTCCAACTCGCGAGGAAATATGGGCGGCGGCATGGGCGGTCCCCCTCCGGGTATGTAAGGGAAGATAAGATTATGAGCAAAACACTGATCAAACTGGACCATATCCAGAAAACCTACTACGGAGCCGGTGAACCGGTCCAGGCCCTGCGCGGAATATCCCTGGAGGTGATGCGGGGCGAGATGCTGGCCATCATGGGGCCCTCCGGCTCCGGCAAATCAACCTTGATGAACTTGTTGGGATGCCTGGATAAGCCCGACTCTGGCAAATATAGCTTTGCCAACCAGAACGTCATGACGCTGGATCGGGACCAGTTGGCCCGCCTGCGCAATCTGCTGATCGGGTTTGTCTTTCAGAATTTCAACCTGTTAGGGCGCTCTTCCGCGTTGGACAATGTCTGTCTACCGCTGGTGTATGCCGGGGTTCCCGCCCGCGAGAGAGTAAGTCGCGGCCAGGAAATGCTGAATCTGGTAGGCCTAAAAGGCCGTGAACACCATCTTCCTCGCCAGTTGTCCGGCGGACAGCAGCAGAGAGTGGCTATAGCACGCGCCCTGGTCAATCGTCCCGGCTTGCTTTTGGCCGACGAACCCACCGGTGCGCTGGATACGAAAACCAGTATTGAAATCATGGGCTTGCTGCAGCGGCTGCATCGCGAACAGGGGTTATCGGTGGTCATTGTCACCCATGAACCCGATATCGCCTATCATTGCCAGCGCATAGTACGCCTGAGCGATGGGCTGCTGGTTAAAGAAGAAACTGTCCCCGAACCCTATCAAGCCTCGCTAGCCGGATAACACGAAACGGAGGAAGTCCTCATGAATCTTATATCAAGCCTTAAGATGGCCGCCCAAAGTCTTTTAAACAACAAAATGCGCTCTTTCTTAACCATGCTGGGAGTAATCATCGGCGTGGGAGCAGTTATCATAATGGTGGCCCTGGGCCAGGGTACCTCCTCGGGCATTACCTCACGATTGTCCAGTATGGGCGCCAATCTGCTGACGGTATCCTCCGCCATGTCCATGGGACCGATCCGGGGCGCCGGCGGCTCCACCCTCACCATGGGAGATGTTGCGGCCATCGCCGAGCTGCCGCTGGTCAAGTATGTCGCGCCGGAAGCCAGCACCAACAGCGCTACCATCTCGGTAGGCAGCACCACCTGGTCGACCACCATTGACGGTACCGTCCCCGCTCTAATGACCATTAAGAATTGGCCGGTGGTGCAGGGCTCGTTTTTCACGGACAGCAACGTTGATAAATTAGAAAGGGTGGCGGTACTAGGGCAGACCGTAGTAACCAACCTGTTTCCCAAGGTCAATCCCCTGGGCCAGACCATTCGTATCAACGGCCTCAGTTTTACCGTGGTCGGGGTCCTGAAGGAAAAAGGCGACAGCGCCGGTTCGGATCAGGATGACATTATCTACATACCGATAACTACCGCTCAGCAGCGGCTGCTGGGCAGCCAGACCGTCCGCAGCATCAATGTGCAGGCCGACAGCCCGGAAGCCCTCAGCCCCTTGAAGGAATACATAAGCACCCTGCTCCGCCAGCGTCACCGCCTAAGCAATTCCGCCGACGACGATTTCCAGGTCAGAGATATGACCGAGATACTCTCTACCATTGAAGATACCACCAAGATGCTGTCGTTCTTATTAGGCGGTATCGCCGCGGTCTCACTGTTGGTTGGCGGCATTGGCATCATGAACATCATGCTGGTATCAGTGACCGAGCGCACTCGTGAAATAGGCATAAGGATGGCCATTGGCGCCACTACCCGCGCCATCCTTACCCAATTCCTGATTGAGGCCCTGCTGCTTTGTTTTATCGGCGGTCTCATCGGCGTGGCCTTGGGTTGCGGAGGCGCCCAGCTGCTCAGTGTCTGGGCCGATCTGAAGATGCAGGTATCCCCCTGGCTGATAGCTGCTTCCATGGGCTTCGCTATCATGATCGGCCTGTTCTTTGGTTACTATCCGGCCCGCCAGGCCGCCAATTCCGACCCCATTGAAGCCCTGCGATTTGAGTAAATTACCAGCTTGCTTGAAGGGAGGTGGGGACTACTGATGCAATTTTACAACCAATAAAATGTTTTTTTAGATAATATTGAAAGGAAGTGTATCTCATGAAAAAGGCAGCCTTATTATTGCTGGTACTGATTTTGACCTTAACCCTGGCCTTGCCGGCTAGCGCCGCCCAGGGCGGACCGGGCGGAGGTTCGGGCGGCATGGGGGGAGGCCCTGGCGAGATGGGCGGTGGTTCTTCCATGAGCCAGGGTATGAATCAAGGCAACGCGCCCATGGGTGGCAACGGCTTCAGCAGCCAACTGAGCAGTTTGGTTACCGCCGGCACGCTTACGCAGACCCAGGCCGATGCCGTAACCGCCGCATTGAAGCCCTCGGCAAGCGAAAAACCCGGCAGCAGCAGTACTACCACGACCAGCACTGACCCAACCAGCGCCATGAAGACCAAGCTGGAGGCTCTGGTCACCGCCGGAACCATTACCAGTGAGCAGGCGGAGGCTATTTTAGCCGCCATCAAGCCGCCGACCGACGGACAAGGCAATATGACCGGCCAGAGCGGCAAGAGTAGTGGCAATATGCCGGGCAACCCCCTGGAAAGCGCCTTATCTTCTCTGGTCTCGGCCGGTACGATAACCCAGACGGTCGCCGATACCATTTCATCTGCCCTGAAGCCTTCAGAAAATAGCAGCAATACCAGCGGGACCAAAAACGACATGAAAACAAGGCTAACTACCGAACTGGCAACCCTGGTCACCGCCGGAACCATTACCCAGGATCAGTCGGATGCTATCACCAAGGCACTGCAGGCTCCGGTCCAGAGCAGTACCAATAATGGCACGGGTAAAAGCATGCACTTAAAGATTGGTAGTTCCAAGATGACAACCGGTTCCGGTCAACAGGATATCGACCCCGGCTATGCCACTGCACCGGTGGTCAAAAACGGAACCACCTTTGTCCCCATCCGGGCTATTGCCGAGCTCTGGGGCGGTACCATCAGCTGGGACAATGACACGCAGACGATTACCATTTCCCTGAATGACAACACCGTAGCCTTGACCATCGGCAACACCAAGGCTACAGTCAATGGGAAAACGGTCACCCTGAGCAGCGCTCCCTATGTCTCTGATACCGGCCGTACTATGGTACCCATCCGTTTGCTGGCGGAAAACCTGGATCTGACAGTAAGCTGGGATCAAAATACCCAGAGTATCAGTATCGAATAGCAAACTGGATAAGGAGTTGGTTTCATTGTTGAAAAAAAGATCTCTGTTGCCCCTGTTACTGAGTTTGTTGCTAGCAGTAAGTCTGGTCGGTTGTTCCAGCAGCGCCCAGGATTCATCCAGCCAAAAGTCTACCCTGGCCAAAACTGAGAAAACTGCTGCCGATAAGGCGAAGACCACGGGAGCCGAGCAGGCTAAAAACACCGCAAATGAACCGGGGAGCAATGGCGCTGCTCCGGCCCTGAAGAATGGAGCCGGGCCGAGCGCTGTGGCAGGAACCCGCATTATGGGTCAGATTGTCAGCGTGAAGGAGCGCACCGTTACCCTGGCTTTATTTGATATGCCATCAGCGCCGGGGGCGCCATCCGGCACCACCACTAGCCCATCCGCCCCCGCTTCCGGCGCTACTCCTCCCGCCGGAGGTAACCAGGCGGGAGGCCCAGGCATGCAACTGAGCGGTGAAAAGAAGACTGTCACTATTCCCGCCACGGTCAAGATATATAGCGGCCGCCGGGACAGCACCAATGAGGTAAGTATAAGCAGCCTGAAGGCCGGCCAGATGATGGAAGTCCGTTTGAATAGCTCGACCGGGGCCGTAGAAGAGGTCCGGGTCATGGAAGCCGGCCAGGGTGGCCCTCCGCCCGAAGGCAATAATCCCGGTCAACCAGGCAACGCCCCAGCGAATTAATTATCCGTAGTCCCCTCCTTTCACATACCAGCGGCGGGGCATTATTCTCAATGCCCCGCCCGCTTATTGGCTTATTACTTGATCATTGGTAATTTTAATAGCCGTTGATTAATCCCCTCGATTGTAATACACTTTACTTATCGATATCAAATTAGTAAGAGGGTGTTATGGTGGCTGAAGTAACCATATCCAGCAAGTATCAAGTAGTTATTCCCCTTGAAGTACGTAAACAACTCAGTCTAAAAGCAGGTCAAAAACTCAGAGTAGTAGTATCCGGGCAATCAATCAATATGGTACCGGAAATTCCCCTTTCGGAGATGCGGGGTGTCCTAAAAGGCCTGGACTCACTGAATATCAGAGAAGAGGATGACCGTATATGATTCTTATCGACTCATGCGGTTGGATCGAGTTTCTGAGCGATGGCAAAAAGGCTGAAACTTACGCCCCCTATTTCACTCAGAACACCGAAATATTCACACCTACTATTATAATTTATGAAGTTTATAAAAAGGTATTACGTGAGTGCGGCAAAGACATGGCTGTTGTAGTTGCCGCTCAAATGAACTCAACCCAAGTAATCGAACTGACCGAAAATATTGCGTTGGAGGCAGCCCGTCTGGGCATTAAGCACCAATTACCCATGGCCGATGCCATAGTATATGCCACCGCCTTATCCATGCAATGCCCTGTTATTACTAGCGATCAGCACTTTTTCAGTCTGGATCAGGTCATATTCATATGATAGAATAAAGGCCCCCTAACCTTGATTTTACGGGTGAAAATAATTATAAAGGGCCTCCGCCGCGGTCCGGTTCATGCCGGGTACCTGCTGGATCTCCTCCAGGGTGGCCTGGCGGATGCGGGCGACCGAGGAAAAATGCTTTAATAGGGCCTGTTTGCGCGCCGGCCCGATGCCCTCGATCCCGTCCAACGCCGAAGCGGCTATCTTTTTCCCCCGCCGTTGGCGGTTGTATTCGATAGCGAAGCGATGAGCCTCGTCCCGCAGACGCTGCAACAGCATCAAACCCGGGTCGCGGCGTGGAAATACCAATGGTTCGGATATTCCGGGCAGAAAAATCAGCTCATCCTTTTTGGCCAGACTGCACAGGGGAACCTCCGCCCCCATTTCGTCCAACACCTCTTTCACCGCATTTACCTGGCCCAGCCCCCCATCGATCAAAACCAGATCCGGTAGGGGTAGAAATGCCGGATTGCCCTTTTCCGCCTCTTTCCACCGGCGCTGCAATGTCTCGGCCAGTGAGGCGTAGTCGTTGTTCTGGTCACTCTTGATCTTGAAGCGGCGGTAGGCCTTGCGCTCGGGCATGGCACCGGTGAAGACCACCATGGAGGCTACCGTCTCCTCACCGCTCAGATGGGATATATCATAGCACTCGATCCGCTGGGGCACCACCTCCAGGCTGAGCACCTTGGACAAATGCAACAGGGTCTCCTGGTTCTGCAGGTTCTTCTGCTCCCGCTCCTCCCAGATTAGGCGCCCGTTGTTCTGCACCAGTTCCAACATGCGGTAGCGCTCCCCCCGCTGGGGCTGGCGGAGTTCCACCCTATGCCCGGCCAGTCCCCTCAGCCAGTCTTCCAATACCTCCTGCCCGTCCGGCAGATGGCTGACCAGTATTTCTCCGGGGATATCGGAATTATCATCGTAATGGTATTTGATAAAATACTCCATCAAGCCGGCATCGTCCTCATCCACCGCGCGGCTGAGCCAATAGCTATCCTTGGTCAGGATCTTGCCGGCCCTAATCTTAAAGACCGCCACTACCTTCTCCTTGTCGCTGCCCACCATAGCAATGATATCCAGGTGGTAACTCTTATCGAAGTTGACCTGCTGGCTCTCCTGCACCTTTTTAATACCGCTTATCTGATCCCGCAGCCCCGCCGCCAGCTCGAATTCCATCCGGCCGGCCGCCGCCTTCATCTGCTCTTCCTTTTCCCGCAGAAGGTCCTTATACTCGCCCTCCAGGAAGGCCAGCACCTGGCCGACCATGGCCTTATACTCCTCTTCGCTCACCTTGCCGGTACAGGGCCCCACGCAGCGCCCGATATCGTAATTGAGACAGGAACGCTCGGCCGGGCGCAGATTCTTACAGGTACGCAGCGGAAACAGCCCGCCCAGCAGGCGCAGAGTCTCCTTCACCGCACCAGCATCGGTGTAGGGACCGAAATAGCGGGAGATTCCATCCTTCTTTTCCCGCACCATACAGAGGCGCGGGTATTTCTCCCCGATGGTCAGTTTGATATAGGGGTAGCTCTTATCGTCGCGCAGTTGGATATTATAACGGGGCTGGTAGGCCTTGATAAGGTTGCGCTCCAGGATCAGGGCTTCTACCTCGCTGTTGGTAACAATAAAGTCGAAATCGGCCACTCGGTTCATCAGTGCCCGCACCTTGGGATGCAACTTCTCCGGCGATTGGAAATAGGAGCGCATGCGCTGGCGCAGCGAGCGAGCCTTACCCACATAGATAATTCGCCCCTCGCTGTCTTTATACATATATACCCCCGGCTGCAGAGGCACCCTCCCCAGCCTTTCCTTCAAATCAATTCACCTCCAGGAGAACGAATTAAACACAGATGAACACAGATTTAACACAGATACACACAGATGATAATTCATACGTAAACCAGCTATATTTGAGCGGCAAGACATGCCGACGATAAAGCGGGCGAGAAATAGCTTAGCGGCATATATTTGAGGAAACCGTAAGCAAGAAGGTAAACATTCGCGGTCATTTAAAAATTATTGGTTTTGTCTCTCTCAGAACGTTTGGCTGCCAGGTGGGAACCTGGTGTTCCACTAACTCAACATTTTATAACTGGGAAGCAATCAATAATCGATTAATATTACTGGTGCCTTCTATGGTTGACAATACCCGGGCATCGCGGACTAGCTGCTCCAGCAATGAGCCCTTTTCATAGGCTCTGGCCCCCATTATATCTGATGCTTCGCAGGTCACCCGCTGGGCGATATGGCTGGAAGCGAGCTTGGCCATGGAAGAAGTCGTGCTGTAATCACCGCCTTTATCGATCAGCCAACTGGCTTTCCAGTATAATAGGCGGGCCATTTCTATCTCAGTCGCCATGTCAGCCAAGGTAAAGGCTACAGCTTGATGATTCTTTATCCTGGTGCCGAATTGCTCTCTGTCTTCAGCGAATTCAATAGCTGCCTCCATAGCCCGGCGGGCTATCCCAACCGAAATAGCCGCTACCATGGCACGGCCCCGATCAAAGGTCTCGTTGACAAGCAGGTAGCCACTGCCGGCTTCGCCTTGCTTGATAACATTTGTTTCATATATCCGGGCATTGTCGAAGATGACTTCCGCTATGGCTGCATAGTTTAAGCCGGCGGTTTGATGTTTCTTGCCTATCTTTAAGCCCGGGAGATCGCCCGGAACTATAAATACCCGGATAGCGGCTTTGCCCTTGGAATGGTCAGTTGTTGCAATTAGAGATATGAAACTTGCTACCGGAGCATTTATAATGTAGTCTTTGGTTCCCGTAATAAGGAAAGCCATGCCTTTTTTCTGAGCAAAGGTCTGCATATTGGTAAGATCAGAACCCCCTCGGGGTTCAGTCATCGCAAATGATGCCATCCCTGCCTTTTTGCCAGTAAGAGTGGGCAGGAAAAGCTCTTTTTGCTGCTGGGTGCCCGCCAGAATAATAGGTTCGGCAGCATGTAGCGTTGCAGCAACCACTGCAGCAAGCCCGGGGTGCCCGGCAGCGATCTCTTCCATAATCATAGCCGTAGTAAAGTGGTCCAGACCCAACCCGCCGAATTCTTTAGGTACTATCGGGCAGACCAGATTATGAGCTGCCAGCTTTTCCACCAGGCTCCAATCGAAGACCTCCGGATCATGGACATTAAATAAACAAGGACTGATCTCATTTTGCATCAAATCCTTAACTCGACATATCAATTCCTGTTGTTTCCGTGAAAGAGATAAGTCCATGCTAGTACTGCCCCTCCTTTGTTCTCCATTTTAAATACTCCACGAATCTATATACTTCTTCCAGTTCGTTTTCCCCTAATCCCTTGATTGAATCCACTAATTCTTCGATCTTTATATTGTCTAAAACAACCTGGCTAGTTTCGGTCGCGAGTAAATCGCGATTTTCCATAAAATACTCCGGGGGCTTGCCCAGTACTTCCGAGAGCTTTTCCAGATGTGACAAATAGAGACGCCGCTTGCCCTTCTCATAATTGGACAAAGCCGGCTGCGAGCAGCCTAAGGCTCGAGCTAACTGCTCTTGTGATAAGCCCTTTTCCTCCCTGGCCATCTGTATTTTGAAACCAATATCTTTAAAGCTCATAATCGGCCCCTCTAGTTTCCCTCATTGTACAACAATCAATATTATACATATACATATTACCACATACCATTTTGTTATATTCAGTGGATTTATTATTACATTCGTGATAACATTTTTGTAACAGCACTTATTACATTTAGGGGGTTATTAAAATGTTTGATTTCTTAATGACAGAAGATCAGTTGAAGCTGCGGGATGAGGCTCGAGAATTAGCGAGGTCGATCCCGCGCGATTACATCCTGGATATGGATGCCGACAAAATCAAGTATCCCAAGGAATTTATGCAGGAATGCGGCCGCCGCAATTTGCTGGGTATCCGGGTTCCCGTGGAGTATGGAGGCCGCGGCCTGCGCTGGGAAGATGATATCATTGCAGCGGAGGAAATCTGTGTCAATGGCTATATGTTTGGCTGTGCGTGGGGGGTTACCGGTGATGTTGTCGCCGAGGCTTTGATGCTTTTTGGCACTGAAGAGCAAAAAAGAAAATATCTAATCCCTATCTGTAAGGGCGAAAAATTTGCTGCCGAATGTCTGACCGAACCTCGGGGAGGTTCTGATTTCTTTGGCGCTACTACCATTGCCGTAAGAGATGGGGATGATTTTGTTCTAAACGGCCAGAAGCGGTTTATCGTGGGCGGCGAAGGTGCTGACTTCTTCCTGGTTTATGCCAAGTCTGATCCGACCGCTCGCTCGGATAAGTCGCTCACCTGCTTTATGGTGGAACGGGAGATGGGGGTTAAAACCGAATACCTGTATGGTCTCATGGGATGCCGCGGCGGCGGAACCGCCCGGGTAGTCTTTGATAATGTACGGGTTCCCCAAGAGAATGTTATTGGCGAGGTAAATGGCGGAGCCAAGATTTTTTATCCCATGATGGTTCCCGAGAGATTAGGAACTGCGGCAATGACGGTTGGTGCCGCCCGTCCGGCCCTGGAAATCGCCACTGATTACAGCACCAAACGCAAGGCCTTTGGGACGGCTATAAAGGACTTCGAGGCGGTAAGTTTTAAGATTGCCGATGCGGTAATGAAGCTGGATGCTTGCCGCAGTTTGATGTATACCACGGCTCGTGCGGTTGACAGTGGCGTGGTCAGCGCCGGACGTTGCCGGCGTATGGTATCGGAAGGCAAAAAATTTGTTACCGAGCAGTGCTGGGATATTGCCAACCTGTCCATGCAGGTAATGGGCGGCATAGGCTATACCGATGTCTATCCGGTGGAAAAAATCCTCCGCGACCTGAGATTGTCCATGATTTGGGTAGGAACTAATGAGATCATGAGTCTTATCACCCAGCATGAATGGTACCGGGAGCGGGATGCCGAACTAAAAAACCCGAAAAAACGCGATAGTGAGATGGATGCACTCAACGCCTTCGAAGTGGGAGAAAAGATTTACGAATAATAGATATTGAGGAGGGATAAGATGATTTCTCGCTGGCAGGAATTATATAAGCAAAAGCTGGCTACTGCTGATGAGGCAGTCAAACTGATACCGCAAGGAGTTTTCATGGCTTCCTCTCTGACCAATGGTCAACCTCCGGCATTGCTTAATGCTCTGGCTCACCGTATGGCTGAAGGCGATTTGCGCGACGTGACCTATATGTGCTCGCTGGCGGTGCGGCCAACTGATTTATGTAATCCGGAACTAATCGCCAAAATCAATAATTACAACCAGTTGGACGCCATGTATGCGGGGCCCATCGAGCGCTATTTTATTGATCAGGGCCTCTATTCCTACATACCCCACCGTTTGTTTGATGGACCTTTAATGACGGAACGCGTTGGCATGGAAGCAGCGGTTATAACCGTTTCCCCCATGGATCGGCATGGCTTTTTCAGCATGGGGACCAATCCTGACTATATTTACGGCTTTATTCGCCGTAATCCCGGCTGTGTTATCCTGGCCGAAGTCAACCAGCATATGCCGCGAACCTTTGGCAATAACTACTTTCATATTTCCGAACTGGCTGCAGTAGTAGAAAACGATACCCCTCTATTCAGCCTTCCCGATATACCTATTAACAAAAAGGATGAACTTATCGGTCAATACATCGCAGAAAGAGTGCCGGATGGCGCCTGCATTCAACTCGGTATCGGCTCTATCCCCAATGCGGTTGCTAAAGGATTGCTTAACAAAAAAGAACTGGGTATTCATTCCGAAATGCTCTGTGATTCTATGATTGACCTATATGAGGCGGGAGTTATTACCGGTACCCGCAAGCATTTCCTGCCCCGCAAATGGGTGGCCTGTTTCGCTCTCGGTTCCCAGCGCCTTTATGATTTTATTGCGGAAAACCCTATGGTGGAAATGCACGATTCAGAATTTGTCAACGATCCCTATAACATCGGCCAAAATGACAATGTGGTTTCCATTAATGCCACCCTGGAAGTGGACTTGACCGGGCAGTGTGCCTCAGAAGCAATCGGCACTCATCAATATTCCGGAGCCGGCGGGCAGATGGACTTTGTAGAAGGGGCCTGGCGTTCCAAAGGGGGGCAGGCGTTCCTGGCTCTCTATTCAACCTATACCAAAAAGGATGGAGAGGTCAAATCCCGGATAGTACCGACCTTGAGCCCGGGTTCGATGATAACTACTACCCGCAATGATGTGCAGTACCTGGTAACCGAATTTGGCGTAGCCCGGCTAAAAGGTTTTGATATAAAACGCCGGGTACAGGAACTTATTAATATTGCGCACCCTGATTTTCGCGATCAGCTAAGGTTCGAAGCCAAGAAGTTAAACTATATCTAAATATGGCTTCTCCTCGCTATAAATGAAAAGGTTGAGTATATAAACATAAGGGGGGATTAGATGAATAAGGATATTGCCCGTATGTACAGTGAAAAACTGTGTTCGGCTGAAGAGGCCGTCCGAAACATAGAAGACGGGTCCTGGGTGGATTATGGGTTCTTTAATGGTAAGCCGATCCTTTGTGACAAGGCTCTGGCCGCCCGTAAGGATGAACTAAAGGAAATCTTTATACTCGCAGCGGTTACCCTGCCGCCGGTGCCCGATGTCCTTAGTTGTGACCCCAAAGGTGAGGTTTTTACCTATAATGATTTTCATTTCAGCCCGGTAAGCCGTATATTGCAGGAGCACCTGCCCAATGTCTTTTATAATCCCATACTATACAGTGAGTGTGAGCGCTACTATGATGATGTGGTCGCTGATCCCACGGTGGTGGGCACACCCCGTCGCCAGGTATCCATAGTACAGACCGGTCCCATGGATGAAAACGGTTATTTTAATTTTGGTCTTCATAACTCCTCCACCTTTACATCCTTGACCCATGCCGACATAGCCATCGTGGAAGTAAATCAGAACATGCCGATTTGCCTGGGTGGAGAACGGGAACGGATTCATATTTCACAGGTTACCCATGTAGTCCAGGGTGAAAATCCTGACCTGGTGGAAATGCCCAACCTGGAGCCCAGTGAATTGGACAGGCAGATTGCTGCCAATGTTATGCCCTATATTACTGATGGAGCCTGTGTTCAATTGGGAATCGGAGGTGTACCGAACGCGATCGGTGCCATGATAGCTGCTTCGGACCTAAAAGACCTGGGCGGACATACGGAAATGCTGGTCGATTCGTACGTCGACCTCTGGGAATCTGGTCAGATGACGGGGATAAAAAAGAATATCGATCGTGGCAAGATTTCCTTTACCTTCGCGGTAGGGGGCAAACGGCTTTACGAATTTATGCATCTCAATCCCGCTATTGCTTCTTATAATGTTGAGTACATAAACCACCCCAATATTATCGCCCGTAACGATAATGTTGTCTCCATCAATCAGGCTCTGCAAGTGGATCTATTCAGCCAGATTAATGCAGAAAGTATGGGTTTTAAGCAGATATCCGGCAACGGGGGCATGTGGGATTTTGTTCTGGGTTCGTACTGGTCCAGGGGCGGGCGCAGTCTAATCTGTCTCCCCTCCACTCACCAAACCAAGGATGGCACGCTATTATCCCGAATAGTGCCCGTTTTCTCACCCGGCAGTATAACCACTGTACCGCGGCAGATGGTCTGTATAGTAGTTACCGAGTATGGCTCGGTTTGCCTTAAAGGCGATTCCACCTGGGTCCGGGCGGAAAAACTAATCTCGATCGCTCACCCCGATTTCAGAGACGAACTGATTAAAGCGGCCCAGGTTCAAAAAATATGGCGCCGCAGCAATCGAATAAGTTGATGTTATAATTCATTCCCTATCTACTATGCAATATGGCCCCGCTCACCCCCAGGGATCGATGAGATTGTTGAGCCAAAAACGACAGGCTATCCGGCCTGTCGTTTAATTTTATCTATTACTGCGGTATTAATGGGTGGTTAGCGCGAATCCCCTAGAACCTCTCGCAGGTATTTGGCGGTATAGGATCTTGGGTGCTCCGCTACCTGTTCGGGGGTGCCGGACGCTACTATCTCGCCGCCCTTTTCCCCGCCCTCCGGTCCCAGGTCAATCAAGTAATCGGCACATTTGATAACATCGAGGTTATGCTCAATGATCAGGACAGTATTTCCAGCATCTACCAATCTGTTTAGGACGCTAAGCAGGTGTTTAACATCGTCCTTGTGCAGCCCGGTAGTCGGCTCATCCAGTATATACAGGGTCTTGCCGGTAGAGCGCTTGGACAGTTCGGTAGCCAGTTTGACCCGCTGGGCCTCGCCGCCGGAAAGCGTGGTGGCCGGCTGTCCCAGTCCGATATAGCCCAGGCCGACATCCTGCAAGACCTTGAGCTTGCGGTACACGCCCGGGATATTCTCAAAACACTCCACCGCTTCATCCACGGTCATAGCCAGCACGTCGGCGATATTATTGTTTTTATACTTGACCTCCAGGGTCTCACGATTGTAGCGCTTGCCCTTGCATACCTCGCAGGGCACGTAGACATCGGGCAGAAAATGCATCTCGATCTTGATGATGCCGTCGCCGGAACAGGCCTCGCAGCGCCCACCCCGCACGTTGAAGCTGAAGCGCCCCGGCTTGTAGCCCCGTACCTTGGCTTCCGCCGTATTGGCAAAGAGTTCCCGGATGCCGTCAAAGGCCCCGGTGTAGGTGGCGGGATTGGAACGCGGGGTACGCCCGATGGGAGCCTGGTCGATATTTATTACCCGGTCAATATGCTCGCCGCCTTCCAGTGCCTTATACTTGCCGGCCCGGTGGCGGCTGGCATGATTAACCTGCTTGAACAGTACCGGATAGACGATATCCTCCACCAGCGTGCTCTTGCCGGAACCGGACACCCCGGTAATAACCACCATCTGTCCCAAGGGGATAGTAACATCGATATCCTTCAGGTTATGCTGAGCGGCCCCCCTGATGATCAGGTCCCGGCCACCGCGGGGGCGCCGCTCGACCGGTATCTCTATCGTGGCCCGCCCGGTCAGATACTGCCCGGTCAGGGAACTCTCAGCGGCCATGATGTCCTCCAGACTGCCCTGGGCCACTACTTCTCCCCCGTGAATTCCGGCCCGGGGACCGATATCCACAATATAATCAGCATGCTTAATGGTGTCCTCGTCATGCTCCACCACAATAACCGTGTTGCCTAAATCACGCAGCCGCTGCAGGGTGGCCAGCAGCCGGTCATTGTCACGCGGATGCAAGCCGATGCTGGGCTCATCCAGCACATAAAGCACCCCAACCAGGCTGGAGCCCACCTGGGTGGCCAGGCGAATGCGCTGGGCCTCGCCCCCGGACAAACTGCCCGCCGCCCGGTCCAGGGTGAGATAATCCAGCCCCACATCGACCAGGAAGGTCAGGCGCTCCTTGATCTCCTTGATTACCTGCCGCGCAATATAGGCCTCGCGTTCCCCTAACTGCAGGTCAGTGAAGAAATCCAGCGCCTGGCGGACCGACAGAGAGGTTACCCCGGTTATAGGCTGGTTACCGACCAGCACCCACAGTATCTCTTCCCGCAGCCGCTTGCCCATACAGGAAGGACAAAGCCGGCTGGTCATATATTTTTCGATATCCTCGCGGGAAGAATCGGATTTGGTCTCATGGTAACGGCGTTTAAGGTTGTTGATGATACCCTCGAAACTGGAGCGGAAGGTTCCCGTCTCGCCGTAGGAATTGGTATAGGTGACCGGGAATCGCTCATCACCGTTTCCATACATCAGGACCTGCATCTGTTTCTTGCTTAATTCCTTCAAGGGCTTATCCATGGCAATCTTGTGCTTTTGGGCCATGGCCCGCAATACCGCTGTGTAATAGGTGAAGAAGCTGTTAGCCCAGGGCAAGATCGCTCCGTCGTCCAAGCTCTTGTTGAGATCAAACACCAGATCGGGATCGATCTCCCGTTTTTCCCCCAGGCCGTCACAGTCAGGACAGGCGCCGAAGGGGCTGTTAAAGGAGAACATGCGGGGGCTCAGCTCGGGCAGACTGAAACCGCAGTCGGGGCAGGCAAAGTCCCGGCTGAAGAGGGTGTCGGTTTCCTGGTCCTCCTGCCCCCAGCGCACGGCCGCCACTCCCTCGCTGAGCTCGAAAGCCAGTTCCAGCGACTCAGCCAGGCGGCTGCGGATGCCTTCCTTAACCACCAGCCGGTCTACCACAGCGCTGATGTCGTGTTTCTTGTTCTTCTCCAATACAATCTCTTCATCCGAGGTATACTCGAAGCCGTCCACCATCACCCGGACAAAGCCATCCTTGAACAGGTTCTGCAGGAGCTTGCTGTGCTCGCCCTTCTGCCCCCGCACCACCGGAGCCATAATGCGCAAACGGGTGCCTTCCGGCATATCCAGGAGATGGTCCACCACCTGATCCACCGTCTGCCGCTGGATAGGCTGGTGACAGTGGGGACAATGGGGCCGCCCCACCCGGGCGTAGAGCAATCGCATATAGTCATATATCTCGGTAACGGTGCCCACGGTGGAACGCGGGTTGTTGGAGGTTGACTTCTGATCGATGGAGATGGAGGGAGACAGACCCTCTATATAATCCACATCCGGCTTGTCCATCTGCCCCAGAAACTGACGGGCATAGGTAGACAATGACTCTACATAGCGCCGCTGCCCCTCGCTGTAGATGGTATCGAAGGCCAGACTGGACTTGCCCGAGCCCGACACCCCGGTAAACACCACCAGCTTATCCCGCGGTATCACCAGATCGATATTCTTCAAATTATGCTCCCGCGCACCCTTGATATAGATATAATCCTTCATAAAATCATTCTCCCCTTACCTCCCGCGGCGGGGTTTTTTGCTAGGCTTTTTGGGTTGTTGGAGGTCGCGGATCATGTCCCTTAATTGGGCGGCTCGTTCGAACTCCAGTTTTTCGGCGGCCTTCATCATCTCCGCCTGCATCTCGGCGGCCAATCGTTCCCGCTCCTCCCGGGGCAGGCTGCGATAGAGGTCCAGATCATAGGAGCCCGGTTCTTCCGCCACCATAGCCTCCACCGCCGCGTAGATGGCCTTTTTGATGGTCTCCGGGGTTATGCCGTGCTCCTGATTGTATTTGCTCTGTTTCAAGCGCCGGCGATTGGTCTCGTCAATCGCCTGGCGCATGGAGGGAGTCTCCCGGTCGGCGTACATCAAGACCCGGCCCTCCACATTGCGGGCGGCCCGCCCGATAGTCTGAATCAGTGAACGTCCCGAGCGCAGGAATCCTTCCTTGTCGGCATCCAGAATAGCCACCAAGGCTACCTCGGGCAGGTCCAATCCCTCACGCAGCAGGTTGATGCCTACCAGTACGTCAAATACCCCGGCCCGCAGCTCCCGCAGGATGGTCAGGCGCTCCAGGGCGTCAATATCGGAGTGCAGGTAGCGCACCCGCATGCCGTTGCCGTCGAAATAATCGCATAGATCCTCCGCCATGCGCTTGGTCATGGTAGTCACCAGGACCCGGTAGCCCTTGTCCACGGTCTGGCGGATCTCCTCCATCAGATCGTCGATCTGGCCCTCGGTGGGGCGAACCTCGATCTCCGGGTCCACCAATCCGGTAGGCCGGATAATCTGCTCGGCGACCCGCTCGCTGTGTTCCAGCTCATAGTCGCCGGGAGTAGCGCTGACATAGATAAGCTGATTGATCTTTTCATTAAACTCGTTAAAGCGCAAGGGACGGTTGTCCAGGGCGGATGGTAAGCGAAACCCGTATTCCACCAGATTCTGTTTGCGGGAACGGTCGCCCTCGTACATTCCCCGCAGTTGGGGCATAGATATATGCGACTCATCCGCAAAGAGAATAAAGTCCTTCGGAAAGAAATCAATCAGTGTATAGGGAGGCTCGCCCGGCTCCCGGCCAGTAATGTAGCGCGAATAGTTTTCAATGCCCTTGCAGTAACCCAGCTCCCTTATCATCTCCAGATCATAACGGGTCCGCTGCTCAATGCGCTGGGCCTCGATCAGTTTGCCCTCGGCCTTGAATCTCTCTACCTGCCCGGCCAATTCGTCCTCAATTGCAATGGCCGCCGCCAGCATATTCTCACGTGAGGTAACATAGTGCGAAGCGGGAAAGATCACGGCATGCAGCATGCGGCCATAGACCTCGCCGGTCAGCGGGTTGAACTCGATCAGACGGTCGATCTCATCTCCGAAAAACTCGATTCTGACGGCGCGCTCACCGGACGAGGCCGGAAACACCTCGACCACATCGCCCCGTACCCGGAACATGCCGCGCTCGAAGGCCACCTCGTTTCTCTCATAGTGGTTTTCTACCAGCCGCCTGAGTAGCTTGTCCCGGGGATACTCGGTCCCCGGCCGCAGCGAAACCGCCATGGCATAGTAGTCCTGGGGAGCGCCCAAGCCATAGATACAGGAGACGCTAGCCACAATAATAACATCGCGCCGCTCCAAAAGGGACGCAGTAGCCGAGTGGCGCAGCTTGTCTATCTCGTCGTTGATCGAAGAATCCTTTTCAATATAGGTATCAGTCTGCGGCACATAGGCCTCCGGCTGATAATAGTCGTAATAGCTGATAAAATACTCCACAGCGTTCTCCGGAAAGAACTGCTTGAACTCGGAATAGAGCTGACCGGCCAATGTCTTGTTGGGAGCCAGCACCAGAGCCGGGCGCTGCTCCTCCTCGATGATACGGGCCATGGTAAAAGTCTTGCCCGATCCGGTTACCCCCAGCAGGGTCTGCTCCCGGTTCCCAGCCCGCAGTCCCTCTACCAGTTCCCGGATAGCCTCCGGCTGATCGCCGGTAGCCTCATAATCAGAATGAATCTTCAATTTACCCAATTTATTTACCTCGATTCAAATTAGCACCCTGAATCATCAGTTACATGCCACATTATATATGACCTGTCCCAGGTATTTGGATAGTAAATAATGCTTGACTCATATTTTACACCAAAGGCCGTCAAGTTAAAAGAACATATGTACGTTTTTTGCTTCAATTATCCCCGGTGATCTCGCGGAGCAATTCCTCGCGCCGGTCATCCAAAGCGGCGAAGTCCATGACCGAACCGTAGAGCTTCTTTAGTGCAGTCAGTGTCTTATGGGCGTTTTCCAACCCGGCCTGGGCTTGCCCCAGCAAACTCTCATAAGCCCGCTCCGCCCCCGCCGTCTCCTGCTCCGCTTCCCCTGGTTCGGCGGCGGCCAGATAGCTCTCCATATCAATCACCACGTCGCCGGGCCGCCGGCTTAGTTCGGCCTTGCCCGCATCGATTAGCGCGATGCCCTGGCCGGGTATCAGCATCATAACCAGACTCTCCAGATCCAGGCCACAGTGATAGTATTCCAGATACCAGCCCCGGGTACGACCCCGGCAGGCTATTTCAGCAATGACAGTAGATTTGGCGCTGCCGGGCGGCCCCTTGAGAATGTAGCGGCGATGACAGCCGCGGCTGATCTCGTCCACATAATTAATGCTCCCTTCGGCACTAAAAGCACTGGCATAAAAGTGACGTTCACCCGGCCCCTCCCGGAACAATTCTTCCTCCAAATCGTCGGCCAGACCATTGATTCTCTCCATCACCAGCCGTTGTGCCGTCCTTTGCTTAATCTCCCGCTTTACACCTGCCGCCTGCTTCATTATCTGAAAAACCTTTTGTTTCTCAGCTTCCAGCCGGTCGATTAGTTCAATGATCCCGCGGGCCTGCCGGCGCAAGGATTCGCGATCCTGATAAGCCTCCAGGTGAATAATTTCCCCGGTGGCCCCCGGATAATACGGGTCCAGGGCCAGACCCTGCGATCCGTTGACTACCGCCAGGTCGAGACGGGGCAGGTAAATCCCCTCCGGATTCAAGGGATCGGCCGCCGACAGCCAGAAATCCACCTCATAGCCCCGCTCAGCCAAGCCTTCCCCCAAAAGACGGATAAAGGTCGCCTTCCCGGTGCCCGGCGCCCCTTTCAAAATATATACCCGGGACAGCGATTTAACCAAATCGGGAATAAAGCTATGAAAGCCCTGACAGGTATGGCTGCTGGTAAAAATATAGCGAATATCCCCCCGATTACCCACGATCTGAATCCCCCTTTGGCAGCGTTTAATCCCAGTGTATGCAAAGGAGCGCTAAAGTGTGAACAGAGGAAGGTATAAATAGCGCAGGAAACTAGGGGAAGAAACGGCGGAACAGCCGCCGTAGCAGGTCAAAAAAAGTGCCTTCCTGCAGGGATAGGTAGCGGGATACCCCGGCCTCGGGCACCGGAGTCAACCCCCAGTCCTGGGAGGGGGAGCATTGCAGCCTGGTCCGGTAAACAGTCCCCTGACGGCTGGCTTCGATTTCGAAATGACGCTCAGCTGGCCCCATTATCCGCAGCAACTCTTGATAATGATCTATACTCTGCCTATTTAACCGCAGAATAAGGTCACCGGAGCGCAGACCAGCCTTATAGGCCGGGCTGTTAGGCACCACATCCAGCAGCCGCAAGCCGGATGCTGATGGTACATAAATAGGATTCTGCTTCTTTTCCCGCCGGGTGCCCCGCCAGATCACCAGTTCATGGCCCAGGGGAGCAAACAGGGCCGCCGGCCAGAGCAGCGCAGGCCGATACGAACTGCCTATGGCCAGGGCTAATAAAAGCAAACTATAGAGCAAGAGGTAGGATGAAGATTGACGCACCCGCCGCCCCGGTGTATCAGTGGTGGTTATCTCGCCATAACCGAGTACCGCCAGCACCGGCAGCAGGACATAGTTCTGCCCGGGGACCGTCGCCGCGTAAGTCTTCAACAGCGGCCACCAGGAGGGCAGAGGGGGTAGAGCGCCGGGATCAGCCAAGAGGCCGGTGCCGGCCAGAGCCAACAGCGGAATCGGCCAGAACTTCTGCAGGTTGAAGCCACCCACCACCTGGCTTTCCCGTTTTACATAAACCGGCACCGGATTAAGCTGGCCGTTCAAGGCGATAAGCAAACTTTCCACCATATGCAGAATAGCTACCAGGGCTATCAATTGGGGGATATCCATCCGGGGATAACCGGTTAGCAGGCTGATTATAGCCAAAACTCCTCCGGCATAAGCAAAGCAGAGGAAGCGCGGATTGATCATCATCAATAGAAGAGCGGTTATCCAGAGCGGCAGGATATTGACCCGGCTGAGGTCAATACCGACCAGCACCAATATAAGGCTGCCCAGGGCTCCGCCCAGCAAACCCAGGCCGACGGAAACCAGCGTAGCCCGCAGGTGCAGGGGATGGTAGCGGCGAGGGTGCGCCGACATATCTTCCAGTCTTTTGTACTGCCAGTTGGTGATAAAGAACAGCAAGAGATAGATAAGCAGAAATTCCGGCGAGGTAAGCGTCTCCCCCAGTACACGCCCCATCAGGAGCAGAACGGACCATAGCAGCTCCAATAGCATACCTCCCTTTAAGGGGTGACAAGGGGACGGTCCTTTT